>PPCM01000552.1_pt1 | contig 29807 bp, 26 predicted proteins | sample 1555541 | NCBI WGS metagenome assembly PPCM01 (sample SAMN05284479, study PRJNA326546) | Marine sediment metagenome, whole genome shotgun sequencing project. | isolation source: marine sediment | place: Germany: Wadden Sea | collected 2012-09-05 | reverse complement strand
TAAACTAAAACAATTCAAACCCTAATTTTATCAAATAATAATAACTTTTATAAATGAAGGGGATTTCTTCAATTATAGTTTATATTATGGGGACGTAGTATAACCTGGCTAGAATAGGGGCCTCCAGTAAGTGGAGAGACGAGATCCTAGGATCGATGACTAAAATATTACCCTTGTAGAAAGCCTTAGATGGGGGTTCAAATCCCTCCGTCCCCACATTTTTTTCAATTCTAAATAAAATTATAACAAATTTAATATTTCTTAATAATATGTGAGAATTTATTTGTAAAATTAATTTTAATAAATAAAAAATAAAATATGAAGGATTACCCTTCAAAGAACCAATCTTCTTCTAATGCATTAAAACCTTCAGGGTCTTTAATAAAGTCGTATGATTTTTCAATTAACTCATAGTGAGCCTGTTCTTGATGCATTAAGAATAATAAGAACTCTTTAACTTTTTCATCTTCAACTAATTCTGATTGTTCCTTATAGAATAAATAAGCATTATTTTCAAGTTCCATACCTTTTTCATATGCTTCAGTATCTGATTTAGTATAATCAAGTTTAGTTTTGAATTCTGAAATAGTCATTTTGAAAAATTTCAAAACATCTTCTGGTTTATCGCCTTCAAGTTCAATATCATGTCTACTAATATATTCTTGAATTTCGTTAACATGTAAATCTTCTTGTTCTGATAAATATGTAAAAACTTTTCTTACAAAAGCATTTTTAGTATTTGCTGCAGCTTCGGAGTATAATTTTTTTCCTTTTTTTTCAAAGTCTAAAGCTATTTTCATTGCATCTTCAAATTTCAATAAAATCACCTAACTTTTAGTAACTTATTCCATTTATTAATGTTATCTTTCTTATAATTTAATTTTACATTTAGAATATTTTATATATGTGTTAATTGAATTTAATTTTATGGATAAGATTGATCTAATTTTAGATACATGTAAAAAATGTGGTAATTGTTGCCGTGATACTATCCCTTTAATATCTGATTCTGAAATTGAAGTTTGGACTAAGAATAATGACGTTGAAATTTTAAATAATATTGAACCTTATATGAGATGGCATACTTTTAAGAAGAAAAATAATGCTTGTACATTCTTTGATGGTGAGAAATGTTTGATTCATGATAAAAAACCAGAATCTTGTAGATTATTTCCACATTCTAAAGATTCAGCAATTGAGCTTGATTGTGATTTATTTGATTTATTAAATAAATAAAGTAAAATAATCAAAAGTTATATTGAATTATTATAATTATTAGTAGTTGATTGTATTCTTTTGTAAAATGATGAAACCACAATATGTTGATATTTTTTGATGTTCAACCACAATATGTTGTGTTTTACTCCTTTGGTTAAAGATTACGTTTTTAAATGATTAGCTCTATATTTTTCTATACCGTGATTAATACAATTATTAAACGAACTGGGAAAGTGGTTCCCTTTGATGTTTCTCGAATCAAGAAAGTAATCGAGTGGGCGTGTGATGGTATCGATGTTAATTCTTTAGAATTTGAAAGTAAATGTCATATTAATATTAGAAATAATATGACAACTGAACAAGTTCAATCTGTTTTAATTTCTACTGCTTTAAGTATGACTAATTTAGATAATTATAAAAATTTAAATTGGAGATTTGTTGCAGCACGATTACAATTATTAAATATGTATAAGAATGCTAAACGTATTCAAGGGTACGATAATTTTGGTTATGGTTCTTATCACGATTTCTTAAAACTCGCTATTAGTAAAGGTTATTATGATTTTAAAATTTTAGATGAATATTCCCATGAAGAACTTCTCGAAATGGAACAAGAAAGAAATATGGAATATGATTTAGGATATGATTATGCAGGTATGAATCTGTTAAGAAATAGATATCTAATGAAAGATGATGGTAGAGTTTTTGAATTACCTCAAGATATGTATTTAACAATTTCATTATATTTAGCAATGCCTGAGAAAAAAGAAAGAAGGTTAGAAGTTGCTAAGAAAATTTATCATGCTGTTGCTTCTAGAAAGATTAGTCTTGCAACACCTATTGTTCTAAATTTAAGACGAGTTAAAGGAAATTTAGCATCTTGTTTTATTGGAGCTATGGATGATGATTTAAATAATATTTATTACACATTAGATCAGATCGCACAAATTTCTAAGAATGCTGGTGGTGTTGGTATTAATGTTAGTCGAGTTCGATGTCATGGTAGTTATGTTAAATATCAAAAAGGCGCATCTGGTGGAGTTTTACCTTGGGTTAAATTAATTAATGACACTGCTGTTGCTGTTGATCAATTAGGTTCAAGGTCTGGTGCGGTAACTGTTGCACTAGATGTATGGCACAGAGATGTTGAAGAATTCTTGGAAATGCAAACTGAGAATGGAGATCAAAGAAAAAAATCATTTGATATTTTCCCTCAATTAGTTGTTAATGATGTATTCATGAGTCGTGTTGAAGAAAATAAAATGTGGACTTTATTTGATCCTTTTGAAGTTAGAAAAAAATATGGTTATGAATTAGCTGAATTATGGGGAGATAAATTTAAGAAAGTCTACCATGAATTAGAAGAAGATTTAGAACTTGAATTTAGAAAAGAAATTTCCGCTAAAGATATTTTCAAAAGATTTATGAAAACAGTTGTTGAAACTGGTATGCCTTATATTTTCTTTAAAGATACTGTAAATAAAATGAATCCAAATAAACATTTAGGATTTATTGGAAATGCAAATTTATGTGTTGAAAGTTTTAGTAATTTTAAACCATCAGTTGTTGAAGATAAGAAATTAGTTGGAACCAAAATCACTCAAAATATTGAAACAGGTGAAGTTCATACTTGTAATCTTGTTAGTCTAAATTTAGCTGAAATTGAAACAGACGAATTAGAATATATTACTTCATTAGGTGTTCAAATTTTAGATAATACTATTGAAGTATCTGAAGCACCTATCCCTGAGGCTGCATACCATAATAAGAAATATAGAATATTAGGTGTAGGTTGTATGGGTCTTTCTGATTATATCGTTAAACATAATATGAAGTATGAAGATGCTGAAGATTTAGTTGATGAATTATTTGAAAGAATTGCGTACTCTGGTTTGAAAGCTTCAAACGAACTTGCAAAATCTAGAGGAGTTTATCCTGCATATGAAGGATCTGATTGGAGTAAAGGTATTTTGCTTTCAAAAGATGCTGAGTGGTTTAAAGAAAATTCAAAAATGTCTGATAAGTGGTTAGATTTAATTTCAGATATTAAAGATCATGGTATGAGAAATGGTGGTATCTTTGCAATTGCTCCAAATACAAGTACGTCCCTACTTTCTGGAGTTTCTGCAAGTGTTCTACCGATTTTTAAAAAATTCTTTGTAGATAAAGCAGCTAATGGTGCTGTGCCAATTTGCCCTCCATTACTTGACGATAAAACATTTTGGCTATACAAAGAAAACCAACATATTGATCAAAATCATGTGATTAATATTATTTCAAAAATTCAGAAATGGACTGATCAAGGTATTTCAATGGAACTTGTATTAAATCTTGAAAAAGGTGTTAATGCAAAATACATTTATGGTCTATATATGAATGCTTGGAAGAAAGGTTGTAAAACTGTTTATTATGTAAGATCTATTACACCGAATGCTAATAATTTAAAAGAGGACTGCGTAAGCTGTGCTAATTAAAATGAATACTGTAAAAAAGAAAATTTTATTTAATCCGAATGGAGATGATTCAATTCAAAAAAGAAGCATCGTTAATGGAAGTACAACCAATCTATTTAATCTTAATAATATTAAGTATAAATGGGCTAAAGAAATGTATAGATTAATGATGGGGAATTTTTGGGTTCCTGAAAAAGTTGATTTAACTCAAGATGTTATTGATTATAAGAATTTAACAAAGGATGAAGAATTAGCATTTGATGCAATTACATCATTTTTAGTTTTTTTAGATAGTATTCAAACTAATAATGTTCCAAATATTGCCGATTATATTACTGCTCCTGAAATTTCAACAGTCCTTGCTATTCAAACATATCAAGAAGCAGTTCATTCGCAAAGTTATGCGTATATAATTGAAAGTATTATTCCAAATGATAAACGAGAAATGGTTTATGATTATTGGAGAGATAATAAAGTTTTATTAGATAGGAATACATATGTTGCAAATATTTATCAAGAGTTTATCGATGATCCAAATGATCTAACGTTTGCACGAAGTATTATTGCAAATTATATTTTGGAAGGTTTATATTTCTATAATGGATTTAATTTTTTCTATAATTTAGCATCACGTAATTTATTATTAGGAGTTGCTGATGAAATTAGGTATATCAATAGAGATGAATTAACTCACGTTGTAATCTTTCAAAATATTGTTAAAGAATTAGGTAAAGAAACTCCTGGTCTTATTACTCAAGAAATTGTTCATGAAATGTTTTTAGAAGCTGTAAAACAAGAAATTGAGTGGAGTAATCATATTTTAGATGATAAAATTTTAGGTATTAATCCTGATAGTACTGAAAAATATACTAAGTATCTTGCAAATCAAAGAATTAAAGCATTAGGTTTTGACGAATTGTATCCTGGATATGATGAAAACCCATATCGTCATCTTGAACGAATTGCAGATCCTGAAGGGGATAATGTTAAATCTAATTTCTTTGAGAGTACAAATACTGGGTATTCACAAAGTTCATCAGTTGATGGATGGGATGATTTCTAGTTTTTATTTTTTTTATTTTTATTTTTATTTTTATATGATTTCTTGATTTATATGGATTTTTTTAATAGATATAAGAGTACTTTTTTAAACAAACAATTTTTCTCATTTTATTATGTTAGATTATTGTAAACTTGGACTACCTGTAGTATATAATCCTGATCCTAATGTTAAAAGTGGATTAGTATATAGAATAGTTAATTTTCAAGGTTCTGATAAACAAAAAGAGCTTATTGATTCTGGTAAAACTCTAATTGATTTAGATAAAATAATACTTTCTTCAGATGCAAAAATTGACGTTATGCATTTAGGTGGTTATACTAAAGAATCAGTATCTATAAAAGATTTAGATGAATTGGGTAATACTTGTTCAGTTTCATTAGATTTTTATTCTGCGGAAGCCTATGCTCTAACTGATGGGATTAAATTATACCAAGGTTTCTTTTCTAAGAAGTTTTTAAACTCAGATCATAAAAGGAATTTTCATTCTTTTTAATAAAATATTAAAAAATAATAAAATAAAAGATATTAATTATCTTCTAAAGCACGTTTTTCTAAAATTTCATGATGCTCAGGATTATATTTTTTAAGAAGTGGACAACCTAAACCTAATGGTTTTCTAGTGTAATAATTTTTACCATGTTCAACAATTAGAGCATGAAATTCTTGATACTTAATAACATCTTTTTCAAAATTAGATTCAACATATTCTTTTAAATCTGAATATTCAATTTTCCAATCAAATTCTTCATTTAATTTAACAAATAATTTTTTAGTATATGAATCAGCAATAAATTCAGGAATATGATATGCGAATAGTAAAATTGTATCTGCAGTTTCAGGACCAATTCCTTCAATGTCTAAAAGTTGCTCTCTTGTTGGAACGTCATTACCTAACTTATCTAAGAATGAAATCATATTTCTAATATATTTACATTTTTGATTAAAGTAACCTGCAGGTTTAATTAGATTTTTTAATTTACCATCACTTAGATTTTTTAATCCTTTAATATTAATTGCTCTAATTCTATGAAGACCAATTAGTGCCTTTTCAACATTAACCCATGTTGTATTTTGTGTAAGAATTGCACCTAGAATAATTTCAAATCTTTGATCGTTATTTTTAGGATATGTATAATCTTTAACATGATAACCTTGGATTGATCCAGTTTTAGTAGGATTAGTTCCATCAGATCCAACAATTGGCCACCATCCTTGTTCGCCATACATATTTAGTAATTCTTCATAAATTTTATTTAGGTTAATTTCAGACATAACTTATTGGAATCGTCATTTATTTTTAAATCTTGGGTAAAGCGTAAATATATAAATGACTGAACTCATTGTTTGTTTTATGTCTACAATCATTTTAAATTGGTTAAATGCTTTCAAACAAAATTGGCTAAATAAAGATACTAATGGTGTTCTTAGTTTGTTTACTGATAATGTAAATTATTATGAATCTATTAATGAAAAAATAGCTGATAAGAATGATTTAAAGATCATTTGGAATGATGTAATGTTACATAGGGACATTAATGTTAATTTAGAACTTTTTTCCTCTGAAGGTAATAAACATACTGTTATTTGGAAATTAGATTATAAGGTTGATGATGACTATTATTCTTATTCTGGAATTTATTTAATTAGGTTGAATGAACAGGGTTTATGCGATTTATTTGTTCAATGTTCTGAAGAGAATTAGTTTTATAATTTATTTAGAATATTATATTAAAAAAATAATAAAAAATGGCCATATGGCCAAATAATTTAAGCTTTCTTTTGGTAGATTGTTTGAGTTGGGAATGCCATCTCAATTTTATTCTTATTAAACTCTTTTAAAATTTCAATATTCATTTCAGTTTGAGTTTTTAGAATATCTGAATGCTTCTTAATGTGATAAATGAATAATATATTCATAGAGAAATCATTAAATGCATTAAAACTCATTTTATAATTTTCTCTCACATGTTGATTATTTTCAGATATTTTTTTAAGAATATCCATAGCTTTTTCCATATCTTTTGGAGTTGTATCGTAAGTTAAACCAATATTTAAAACAACTTTTCGATTTGGTTCTCTTGTTACATTTTCAACAGGTGAACCTGCAAATTGTGAATTTGGAATTGTAACAACTCTTCCAGCTAAAGTTCTTAGTTTAGTACTTCTTAATCCAATCTCTTCAACAGTACCATCAAATCCTGAAATTTGAATTCTGTCTTTTAGTTTAAATGGTTTATCAGTAAAAATTGTGAATCCACCAAAAATATTCGCGATAGTATCTTTAGCAGCCATTGCAAAAGCCAAACCACCAATACCAAGACCAGCAAGAACAGCACCAACATCATAGCCTGCATTATTCAATCCAATTAAAAGTACTACTGCCCAAATTATGAATTTGATTCCTTTTCTTAAAATAGGTAATATCTGATCGTCAAGGTCAGATTCAGATTTATCAGCTAGTGGAACTAAATATTCTTTGTATAGAGATTCGAAGAATCTACTTACAAACCATCCAATATTAATTGTAATTAAGAATGTGTAAATACCATCAGTCCATTTTGTAACTAATTCAGGTAATACTAAATTGTTAAGTGCAATATTTATTCCAATTAATGTAATTGCAAGAACGATTGGTTCTTCAATCATATCAACTAATATATCATCTAATTTTGTTTTTGTTTTTCTAGTTAATTTTTTTATAATATTTCCAGAGATCCAATAAATAATTTTTGCACCAACAAAACATGCTAGAATTATTAATAAACTTTGAATCCAAGTAAATAATGTATTACCGTAATATATTGAATTTAATGTAATCATAATTTCACCTATTATTTGATTCACTATTTTTATTTTAAAAGTTTTGTTTTAATTGCATGGTGAAAACTATTCCTAAAGAAAAGGATTTTTATATGAGTAAGTTAAAAAATATATTATAATAATTAAATTGGTGAAATTATGAAAAAATTAATCTTATCTATTTTGGTAATCTGTTGTTTGGTTATTGCAGGTTGTGGAAACGCAACTAAAGACGTAAATCCAGTTGCAGAGTTTTGTAAAGACAATGGTGGTAAATTTAAATCATCATCTAATATGTGTTTTTTTGATAATGATATTAAATGTGATGCATTAGATTTCTTTGAAGGTAAATGTGCTGAGAATGTAGTTGTACACAATGTTTTATCTTGTGTTAATGCAGGCGGTAAAAAAACAGGTTTAAATAAAGATCAATGTGAATTTGAAGGTTTCGTATTTGTAGAAGGTTTAGAAAAAATCAATTTAGCTGAATGTGATGGTTACTTCGATGGTTGTAATAATTGTTTTGTAGGTAATAATCAATTAGTTGGTTGTACACGAAAGTTCTGTGTTGAGTTTGAAACTCCTTCATGCGTTGTTGTTGATGCAGCTAGTGAAACTGATTCAAGTAATGATGTTGTAACAGACGAACCAAAAGTTGAATTAACTATTGCTGAAAAATGCGGATTTAAAGCAGGTAGATGGTTAGACGCTTTTAATGAGTGTGAATTTATTACTCAAGAAAGTTGTGATGAATTAGGCGGAACATATGCTGAATGTGAATCTGCATGTAGACATTACAATGATCCAGATATGGCTTGTACAACTCAATGTGTTCAAGTTTGTAAGTTAGAATAATAATTCTAATTTATTTTTTTTCATTTTTTTCTTATTACGTCGTAAATTCTAAATTTAAATTCTAATATAGATCTTTAAAATTGTTTATTATTCATAAATTATATAAAGGAGAAAGCCATCATTATTCAGTATGGGTAGGGGTAATGTCTATTTTGCAGTGTGTTTTACACTGATTATGTTGTTTGGTTCATTGAATGTATTGGCTGCTGAGAATTCTGATTTTACAGGTTGTTGTATTTTAGGATCCACATATTCAAATACTGCATCATTTGCTGAATGTAGTAATATGGATGAATATTATTTTGTTGATTCTACTTCATGTAGTCAACCAAGTGATACTTATGATACTATAAAAGTTCACTCAGCGCAATCTGATTCCTTAACTGCAATAGTTGCTTATGGTGATAAAGGTTGTTGTATTAATGGATTATCTAGTGATTATACTAATGATATGATTTTTGGTGATTGTGTTAAAAAATATGATGAGTATAAATTTTTGAAAAATGAAGTTTGTTGTAAAATTGGTGATGAAGGATGTCACAATGAAAAAAGATTTCATAATCAACATGATACAGTAGGTATGAAAAATGAAAAACATCTTACTTCTGGTGAAGAAGGTGATTCTGATAAAGGAATTCATATAACATCATTAACAACTAGCCCTAATATTTTTGCCCCTATAGTTCCTGAATTAGATTATGATTCAAATATTGACGTTACAATAACTCTTGAAAATAGAAATTCAAATAATCCTGGTTATGATTGTAGAATTTTTTCAGTTGAGTACGATCCATCAAATAATAATGTTTATTATGGTGGTGTTTCTCACGGTGTTAAGGATTCTTTAATTTATCTTAAACATAAAACTATTACAAAAAATGATTTATATGATGGTACATATGATTATGTCAGAGGTGGTAGTAAAGAAACATATACTGTGAGTTTGCCAATTGCTTCTATTGTAAGCTCAAAGCACAGATATGGTGATGAGACAAAGGGATATGATATAGATGATCTTACTTTCGGTGCATACTGTTATCGTAGAAGTGATAAAGTAGGTGGAAAAATTTATTATGATGCTACACCTGGCGTTAAAGGTAGTTTCTTATTAGACTATAAAATGGATGATTTATCTGATTGTATTAAAGTAAAATCAGGTGATGTTCAAACTACTGAACAAGGAAACACTATCGTTAAATATTGTCAAAACTTATTTCCTGCTGAAACTTCTACTCCTCCTGAAAATAATAATGGTGGAAGTAATTCTGTAGATAGAAGAGATCACCCCTATAATAGTCAATCTGAATGTGAAACTTCAAAAATGGGAGATGTTTTAGGTTCTAGAGAAGAAGAAGCTGCTTATGCTTATTGTAAAGATAATTATGATTATCCTGGTAAACAATCATCTACATACGATGAATGGAGATCTGGATTTTATACAAATGAAGCTGATTGTATTGCTGGATTGAAAGAAAAATATCAATGTTCAACTACTACATTAAAATATAATATTTGTTATGATGTTGTAACTGAGGAATGTTTGAGATACGATAAAGTTCCTGTTTATGATACTTCTAGTGATTATGTATGTGGTCCAAATACGTGTGGATCAAAAACAGTTGGTAATATTTGTTATTGGGGTCAATGTACTGATGATAAAAAAACTTGTTATGCTGGTGAAGGATTTGATACATCATGTAAATCAAATGGTTTAAACAATTGTGGTTTACCTTGTAGAAATTCTGCAGGTGAATTAATTGATCCTACTACTGACAACTCAGGTTCAGAAACTGGTGATAATTCAGGTACAACTCCTGGTGATAATACTGTTGCAGTTGATCTTCTTGGTGATAACTTAGGAATTGGAAGCGAAGCTCCTGTTGTTGAAACTCCAAGAGAATTGGAAACTGTATTGATTGGTGAAAATACAGCTGAGGAAGTAGAACTTGCAACTGTTGGTTATATTATTAATAAAAAATTATACAAACTTGAAGGACATACTATTACTGAAGTTGAAGTTGGTCAAACTGTGACAAGTATAACTGGAAAAACATATGTTATGTCTGATAATGGTCCTATTCAATATGATACAATTACTGAAGATGAATATGATTCAGGTATTGATGTAATAATTACTGAAGGTATAACTGAAAAGGCAAAAGGTAAGGTTGTTAATGGTGCAACTTATTTTAAAGATGGCAATACTATTGCAAGACTTCCTATTGGTTGGTCTTCAATCAAAGGAGAATATGATGGTGTAGATGATTATTACATGTATGCTCATCTTAAAGGTACTCCTGTTTATAATTATGGAACATTTCAAACTTTTGAAGGATTTGCTGATAAATTAATTACTGATGCATATGATGTATTTGGAAATAAATATACTGCATATATTCTAAATGATAAGACTTATGTTTCAATTAGTGATTCAGCAACATCTAGTAATGGTATTATTGAATTACCTGATTTTTGGACTGTTCAAACTTCTAATGGTATTTATAAAAAATATTCACCATCAAAGAAAGTTGATTCTCATGCTCCTGAAATGCCAGATTTAACAACTGGATATAGGACTTATACATCAGCTGGTGGTGCAACTGCTAAAAAACTAGATGCTATTGAAGTAACTATTGCTAATAAAAAATTTGTTTATTTACTTCATACTGAAAGTTTTATTGTTCCATTAGAACCTAATTTTGAATATCTTTCAGAAGATGGTAATATTTATAAAATTCTTGTAAAAGAAATTCCTGTTGAAGAAGTAACTGAAGAAGTTACTGCAATTACTGACGAATTGGTTGTAGTTGTAACTACTGAAAATGCAAATTATTGTGGTTATTGTTCAGGTCCTGTTGGAAATTCTGATTATCGTATTGGTGCTGGAACATCTTGCGATGAATCAATTGATGGCATTGATGATGAAGGTAGAACTGCGTCTCATACTGCTGTTGGAGATTTATGCGATCAAGAAAAATATCGTTCAGTTAATATGTTAGGAATAACACAAGATGATATTTCATATTTAAAATTTAAAGCATATGTTGATTCTGGTGCTACAGAAAATACTGTGACTATTGAAGGTAAAGTAGATTTTGTTACTCCTCCAGCTACTGTTACTCCTCCAACTACTACAAATGCATATACTGAAATTTTAAGACAATTCGAAAATAATGTCTATGTAATTGATGGAAATGTAATCGCTCTTAATGGTGCAACTATTAAAGTTTTAGCTGATGGTGAAAAAGCAACTTCAGCAGAAGATAAAAGAGAATACATTAAAACTGACAAAGGTGGATCATATATTGCAAAAAATATTGACTTTACATCTGGAATTGCTGCTGAAGCATATAATTTAGCTGGCGAAAAAATAGATGCTAGAGTTATTGATTCAAGAACTTATATCAAAGTTGGTGATAATGTAATTAGATTACCAATGGGTTGGGAAGTTACTGATGGTGATGGAATATATTTTATGTATGCTCATGAACAATCGGAAGAAGTATTAGATGCAGAGATTTTCAATGGTGAATTACAAGAAGGTTTTGATGCTATTGATTCATATGGTAATCGCGAATATGAAACTTTTATTGTTAAAGGTAAAACGCATATTAAGTCACATAGTGGTTATTTCAGATTACCTGACTTATGGTTGTCTCAGAGAATGAGTGATGAAGCTATTTGGTTAAAAGTAAGTGAAAATGAAGCTTTACACATGGGTGGTACTGAAGGTACTGATAAATTTTTAATTCCTAATAAATTAAGTGATTATATTTCTAATCAAGCAAATTTTAGAACATATGCATATGATCAAAACCATAATCCATACGATGCAATTTATATGCCAACATATAATAATGGTGAAGGTTCTAGTGGTCGTGCTTTTTATTTTGATACTGATAAAGGTCATCAATTAAAACCTGTTCCTGTTGGTTGGGTATTTATTGATAAGAGTGGTAATCAATACACAGTTAATGAAGAAGGTATAAGAAAAACTTTAGATTCTACAAGTGATTTATATCAAGATAATCAAATGCTTGGAATCTTAAAAAGAGTTGTTATTAATCCTGTTGTTCAAACTACATTTGATGTAAGATATGTTTGTAATGCAGATTACCAATCATATACTAAATATCAATTTGAATATGAAGGTTTAAATTTAAAAATTACTGATAGTGAACATAAATGTGTTAAAGGTTCTGCTGATAGTCTATCATGTTGTATTTATGATATTGCAGATTATGCACAATTAAGAGAAATTTATATGTGTGATTCTGACACTTCATCAAAATATTATATTAATGATGTTAGAGTTTTTAAGAATGGTTTAGAAACTTTAAATGGTATTAGAGAAGCTGATTGTAATACTGATAAAGATTCAGACGGTAATTCTTTTGGTTTAAGTTTAGGTTTAAGATGTTGTAAAAAAGCAGCTGGTGAACTTAAATTTGAAACTCGAGAAACATGTGTTCAAGGTCATTATAAAGAAGAAGGTATTGATGTTACTAAAAATGAAGTTCTATACAAAAAAGGATGGTTTAAATGCGGTACAGATACTGAAAATGAACCAGCATGTTGTGAACAGCATACTTTTGAAGTAGATTATTTACCTGCTTATAATTGTAATGATGCAAAGGATAAATTTGAATTAAGAAATTATTTCTTTGGTTCAAAGAGTGATGGAACTAATGAATACTATGTAAAAATGATTGGTGACATGGCTTGTGACAAAGAAGGAATTACTGCTCCTAGTTGTTGTAAATAGGTGAACAAAAATGAAGATAGGTAAGTTAGATTTTCAAGATCTTTTTAATCTTGTTGGATTTGTTTTTATTATTATTTTAATAGTGGGAATTATTTTATTCGGATCTGTTAAGTTGTTAAGTAATAATAATATTTATGAGCGTGAAGGTGCATTAACTAATAATGAAATTCCTCAAACACCTGACTATGTTGACATTTCAAAAATTGAAAATCAAAATAGGTTTGTTGAATTGAAAAGTAAATGTATTCCTTTGAATGATTGTAATGTATTTCCTGGTGATACTGTTGATACTCTTAAGTATAAATTGAAAAATATTTATTCTGGTATTTACACGTTAACTTCTTGTACTGATACATTAGATATCTGTTCTAAAGATGCTGAAGAAATGGGATTCTACGATTTACAAGAATTAGCGGAAACTAAACTTTCTGAAAATCCTGAATTAAGAAAAGCATTCCAAAAGATTTAATTTTTTATTTTTTTAATATTTTTTATTTCTTATTTTTTAATATTTTCATATTATTGTTTTATTTTGTCAAAAGTGAATACATATTCCATTTTAGGGATATTTTTAAAAACATTTATAAATCATAATTCTATTCATTAATAATTAAAATATAGCTTTTGGTGTATTTTGTGGGTGAACAAGTTGGTACAAAGAACTGTAAATAAATTAAAAAATATTGTTTTAGAAATGGGTCAATATCATATTCCAAAATTAAATGAAAATCAAATTTCAAATACTTTAGCTGTAATGGCTGAGGAAAATAGAGATTTTTTTGATGTTTTTAATTCTTATTTGTCAAATGTAAGAAAAGAAGATTATATCTTATTTGCAAGTGACGTTAATAATTTTTTAAATCATTATAATGCTGCAACTTTAGATGATGTTGCTATTAATAATTATGATAAAAATTTTAACTTAAAAGTTTCTGCTGATCTTTTAGAACAACATTTTGAAATGGGTCATGTTAAAAGGGTTGATAATTTAGTAGAAAAAATTTGTAAATATGGTGGAAAGACTTTATGTAAAGATGATGTTGATAAGACAATTTCTGTTATGTTAAAGGATGATCATGATATGTTTTCAGGTTTCGAATCTATTATTTCTAAATTAGATAAAAGAGATTATCAAGTAGTTGCTCGTGATGTTGCAAATTTTGTAAATCATTATGGTGCTGCTGTATTAGATAATATTTGTTTAAATAATTGCGATCCACAAACTAATATTGGAATTGCAAAAGATTTATACAATGAGAGATTAGTTCCTCATAAATATTAATTAAATTTTAAAAGGGACATTTGTCCTTTTCTTTTTGTTTCTTTAACTGGTTCTGGCACATCTTGATTTAATTCTGATTTTACTGAATATGCAATTTTTTTACCAATCAAACTAGAAAGTGTTGTAATATCAGTTGCTTTTACATCTTTAATATTCTTAATATTATTATCATACATTTTACGAGCTCTAACTCGTCCAATCTTTGCAAGTCTAAGTAGACTTAAGATTTCTTCTTTAACTCCATTCTTAACTCTGAATGCAATTTTTTTGATTTCTTTTTCTAAATCTTTATATTCGAAAATTCTAGTAAATTCTTCACAAGCATAAAATAACCATTCTGCACGTTCTAACTTGTATCTAATTTCACCAGGTCTTACTCCATATTGATTCATGATATATTGTTCATCTTTTTCATCAATCCAATCTAGGAAGAAAAGAGCAGTATTAATACTATTTAGAAATTCTTCATATTCTAAATCATAGAATGTAGGTTTATCTTCTAAGAAGTCTGTATCGTATTTAGTTAATGTTTCATCAATGATATCTAAATCTTTTTTCTTAACTGAAACTAAAGGTCTCATTTCAAGAGTATTTGAAATCATGTGAAGTAATGAAAAAGGTAGTATTTCTTTTTCGTTTGATAAATGATCATTAGCAATATTTAATCTATTAATTAATTCATGAGCAGTAAGTGGGTCAAGATATAATTCTGCTACTCTTTTACCAATATTTGTAGCTTTATATTTTGTATCTGTTTTTGACTGACTTAGTAAATCCATTCCAGATACGAAATCTGTATCAGTATTATTTTTCTTTTGAGAATTATTTTTATTATCTTTTGAATCTAATATTTCAATAAATTTATAGTCCAATAATAATTTTATAACTTTATCAATAATTCCATGTAATTTTTGCATATCTTGGAATTGTTTAGCCCAAAATGTTTTTTCAAAAAAATCTTTTATAGTTTTATTTGTTCTAACAATTTCTGACGCAATTAGTGAAAGTGCATATGTTCTTAGAACTGGCTCTACAGCTAATTTAGAATAGATGTTTTCTGGTTCACCTTGAACATAGTTTTCATGAATGCTTTCAAACTCTACATCATCTTTTGCAATTGTGATTGCTTCACCAAAATCTTCTTTACCTGGTCTACCTGCACGTCCTGCCATTTGAAGGTATTCTAAGACAGGAATGTTTGTCATACCCCAATTTCCACCGAATCTTTTTAAGTCTCTAATAACAACTCTAAAGGCTGGTAAATCAAGTCCTGCTGCAAGAGTTGGTGTACATGCAATAATTTTGACAGATCCTAATCGAAATTCGTCTTCAATTAGTTCTTTTTGTTTAGAATGTAATCCTGAATGATGAAATGCAATTCCTTTTTTTAAGCATTTTGCAAGTCTTTGACATTGCTTTGTTGGTTTTGCAAGTGTGTTTTCGGCAGTATCAGCTAAGTCTTCATAGATAATATTTCTTTCAACTATTTTTTTTGCAATATCTTCTGCTACTTTTTCTGCAGATCGTTTAGAATTAACGAAGATTAATGCTTGCTTTTTTTTCTTAATAGTATCAAGTGCAAGTTCTATTGTTGAAGCAGCTAAATCATTTGCCATTGTGTTTTAGAATTAAGATTAGTTTTTAAACTTGTTGTTGGGATAATGAGAGAATTAAATGTTGTTAATTGTAAGTTTTTAAATAATAAAAGAATGATAGACTAAAAATTATTTTCAAGCTTTAAAATTAAAAAATAAAAAAAAAGAGAAATTAGTAAAATCTATGAACAATTTCATCAAGTTTACTATTTTGTACTCTAGTAATTGTATCTTTATCAAACCGTTTCTTCCAATATTCAGAATTAGGATCAATATTTTTTATTTCATCAAATAGTTCTTTTATACCTTCAGCTGATCTTAATCTTTCCGATTGACAGCTTGGAGTATATCTTGGCATTTGATCTAAATGATATACTTCTACACCAATATGATCATAGTCCATTTCAAGAGTATTATCCGATAAATCATCAACAATTTCTAGATTGATAATATTATTATTTTTATACGGATCATGTGTTAATGTATTATGATTTTTAACAGAAATTGGATTATGATAAAATTCACCATTTTTTATTAAATCACAAAGTATATCTCCATGAAATCCAGTATAAATTCTAACTGATTTAATTTTAGGATCATTAATGTCCCCTCGAATAAGTCCTTCAGAAATATATGTACTCTCGTGTGCAAGTCCGCCTTTCTTGTTATATTCAAGAAAAGGAATTGATGCCATAGCGATGAATGCTTCTTGTTCGATTCTCTTTTCAATAGTATCTAGTTTTTTCATGCCTGTATACATTGTTTGAATAATCCCCATCACTCAATACAATTTGTATAGATTAAATAATATATAAATGTTATGAATAACCACTTTAAAGTAACGATACACATAAAATATTTAAAGAATATATATTTCTTAATTTTTATGGTTGATTTTAAAGGAGTATTTGATGTTAATTGGTCAATATCTGCTATGTTAAATGACTCTGTTGAAGTTGATTTAACAAAACCAGATCCATTATCTCATAGTGCTTTACTTTCTGATTTAGAAATTAGGTCTATAATTGGTCATAAAATTCCTAAAACACATTGGTATGATAATTCTAGTGATTGCTTTCATCTAATGGATGATGATACTTTTGAAAAAATAAATACACCTTTTTTACGTTCTATACTTGAGAAACCAATAATGATGGATGATCCAATTGGATTTTTGAAAACATATGGTGATAAATTAATTCAACCTGCAAGTATTGATGTCATGGTAAAGGATATTGAAGAAATGGGTGATGTTTATCCTTTGACATATTTCGATGATATTAGTATGGATTATAAGGTTGACTTTGAAAAATATGGTTTGGACGCTAAAAATTTTATTACTTTTTTACCTAAATCTCAAACTGAAGTATCTATTCAAAATCCTTTTACTTTAGAACATTATGGACCTGTTAGAGATAATATTCATTGTTTAACAGAATTAAGAAGTACTCTTAGAAGAGTAGGACTTGATATTTCAACAATCTCTATGGGTACATGTAGGCTTGGATATAATGAAGTTTACATTCCTGTTAGAAATTCAAATAATTATGCTGTAGCAGTTGAAAAAGGTAGTAAGGTTGCTCAAATATTATGGCGCGAAAATATGAGGAATACAAATTGTTCTATTAGTGAAGGTTATGGTGAATTCAGAGATGATAGAATTTCTCATGGTTATGAAGTTAGGTCAAAGGAATATTTAGAAGAAATTATTAATCAAGGTCATATGAAATTTAAGCGTAATGGTGAATATGTAAAACCTGATATTGATAATGTATCATTTACTGGTTCTCATGTTTTATTTCATGCAGGTGATTGTGCAACATATAATTCAGGTAATGATATAATAATTTGTAAAGATAAAACGACTTATGGTGTTGAAACTCGTGAAGTTCAACAAAATTCACACTCAATTGTTCCTGGGGAGTATATTGATATCTTAACTGAAGAATCTATGGAGCTTTCAGAAAAAGTTGGTATTCATGTTCACTATCTTTCAAATCAAGAAGATAGTAATGAACGAATGTTTACTATGCAAGGATCTCGTGGTGGATGGATTGATCCAGGATATAATGGTGTATTTTCTGTTCAAAGGAAAGTACATAGAATTTCTGAAACTATAAACAAAGGTGATGTTGTTGCTATTGGTAAAATTTATTTCTTCCCTGATGGTGTAGGAGTAGAATATGGTGACAAGCGTGGTTCTAATTATAATAATGCAAGTAAAACATTATTTGTTCAGAATAAGGATGCTTAAATTATTATAGAAAAAATTATTTATTTGTTACTAATACTTTTACTTCTTTATCAAGCTTTTTTGTTTCTTGAACTAAGTTTTTAATTCTAATTCTTAAGTCAGAAGATAAATTTTCAATAGATTTAATATCAATTTCAGGTAATTCGCTAGTTTTGTTTGAATTTGCAGTAATCTCAACAGAAACTTGCTCATTTTTATTTTTTCGACTGAAGAATTTCATATCTTAGTTATTTGGAAGTTAATGATTTATATACTTTTCGTTATATATTTCACTTTATATTTATTATATTTAAATCAGGGATATTTTTTTTATAATTGAATGTATATTAGATTGTAGAAATATATAAATATCATTATGTTATGACTAATATATGGGGTATGAATCAGATTTAGATGATGAAGAGAATACTATAGATGATTATGTTGAAACTGAAATAGTGTCATACATTAATCATCCAGATTCCCAATCAATTCTTATTAATCGAAATATTAATTTTTACAATATTGATATGTTTGAAATTGAAAGATTTAATGTTTTAGATGATATGTCTGAACAAATTACTGATTTATTTAATGAAGAATATGAATTGAGTGCTATTAAAGACATGATTTATACTAGCGCTCTTTCAAATTATAGTATTTATGATATTAAAAATGATCCTGAAGTTGATTTAAATGTTGAGCGAATTAATGATCTGGTTGAGAATTTAGAAGAATTCATTTATGAACTTGAAGGGACTGAATCTGAAAATCTTTATGTTACATTACTTAGTCAATATAAATCTACTTTAAATTTTGTATTAAGTGTTAAATATTCAACATTATTTTATGATTATGCTTATGATTTTGATAATAATCCATCTAATTTAATCTTAAATGAAATGGAGAGTGTAGCTAGTTTAGCAGTTAATTATTTAGATGAAGCATTAGCTGGTTTTTTTGAATATAAAGAATATTATTCTGAGTTTAATGAAAATAATTCAGGTCCTTTTAAAAATATATTAACTAATGATTATAAATTAATATTGTCGCAAGTTATGATTGATTTGTTTGATTTAAAAGATAAATTATGTGAATATAATTTACTTGAGGATAAACAACTTGATACTTCTAATTCTCAATCTGCTCTTTATAGTTTAATTGAAGAAATGTCATACGATTTTGATGATTCTCATTTTAAATCTGAATTAGATTTGATTCTTTTTGCAAAAAATTATGTTAAATTATTTAAATCAATGAAAAATAAATCTTCGATTAGTTTTTTGTCAAATGAAATTGATGATTCTATTATTTGTGAAAATGATGATTCTGTCATTTATGAAAGTATTGATCTTCCTAATAAATATAAAATAACTAAAAAAGATATAATATCTGCTGATGCATTTCAAATTCAAGAATACCAGATTCATATGTATGATGATTTATTGAAATTATTATATGATTGTTCTGATGAAGATATTATTTTACAATATAAATCTCCTAATTCAAAAAAAGATCCTGCTAAATTTGATGGTACGTTATTTAATCAATTATTTTATTCTAAAATTCAAAAGAGTGAAAATGAAAATATGGAGTTTTTTATCAAAGATCAAATGGGTTTAACCCCTAATTTAGAGTTAGATGATCATATTACATCTTATTGGATTAAATCAAAAAAATTCTTAGGTTATGAAGATAATTCTGATAAGATTCATGAGGAAAATTATAACTTACTTAGCGACTTAAGTAAATCTGAATATAATCAATAAAAGTAAAAATGTCAATCTTTTTTTAATTGTAGAAATATATATATATATCATTTAACATTCTAATTAAATGGAATTATCAATTGATCCAATTACGGAGTTTTTTAATAAACATGGAATTTATTTTACAGATTATCAAAATCATATAACTGAAATGGTTTTGAATTTGAATAAAACTATTGATGATATTGTTGATTTATCTGGTAATGATCTTGATAAATCAGATTTAACAGAATCCATACATTTCTATTCAAATTTTTTCGAGCTTAAAGTATTTGATATTTTAAATGATCCTGAAAATGTTTTTGAGGATTCAGACTTGTTAAATGTTATATCTAATTTCGATAATTATTCCAATATGTTAAAATCAAGAGCATATGGTATGCTTGATGAATCCTATTTCTTATCTGAAATCAATGGTAGCTTAAATCTTGCATTAGGTTTAAAATATTTTTATTTATTCACAGGAGATTTACATTTATTTGGTGATGAAAAAGATCAATCAAGTAAGTTTGCATCTCAACTAAAAACTAAAATGATTAAAAATAGTAATGAAGCAAGAAAATATTTTAATGAAGCTATATCATATTTTAGTAAATCAGAATCTAATTTTATGCAAATTCATGAAAACTTTGATGAAAAGAAAGCAATTTTATTTGAAAATAGATTATCTGATAATATTGCTAATGCACTTATCAATTTATACACTATAGAAGATAACTTGAATGATGTAGATTTAATTTCTAAAAATGAATTGTCAATGTATTCTAAGCCACATCAAAAAACATTAAATAAGTTAATGACACGAATGAAATTGAATATGAATAATAAATATTTTGAATCAGAAGATTCAATTTACAATTTTACTAGATCTTATTTGACGTTATCAGAATATGTTCCTAAAATAGATATGAATGATTATAATTTTTATGCAACTATGGTCGGACTTTATGGTGGTGTCTCTGGTGTTGATTTGAGGGATAAAGCTATAAGAAACTATAAATCAGACCCTTTAATTTTTAATGATACTATTCTTAATAAAACACTATGGGAATTTGTAGATAAAAATTCAGAAAATGCTGCAATTGCAATGAAAGACTATTATTTAAATCCTAAACCTAAAAAGGATTTGGATGAACATCTTGCAAAATATTCTTATGCTAATAAAAATGAAGATGTTAGTCAAAATCCTGAATCATTTACTGACATAAGTAAAACTATTCATCATTAATATATTTCTCCAGTACTGAAAAAATATCTATCTTACACTAGACATTAAGAAAAAACCTTTTTAAATAGATGTGTCTTCATGATTTTATGGCTTCAACATTACTTACTAAATCTAAATATTTAAACGGAATTCAGTGTTTGAAATATTTATGGTTTGTCTATCATGATAAGGAAAAAATCCCTCCATTTGATGATGAAACTCAATTTAGATTTAGTGAAGGTGAAAAAATAGGGAATTTAGCAAAAAAGTTATTTCCTAATGGTGTTGATATTCCATATCATGGATTTAAAGAAAATTTAAATCTTACAAGAGATAATATTTCTAAACGTTTACCTTTGTTTGAACCTAGTTTTATGATTAATAATTGTTATGCTAGAGTTGATATTTTAAATCCTGTAGGGGATGACGAATGGGACTTAATTGAGGTAAAAAGTTCAACTGCTGTTAAAGAAATTAATGTTCATGATGTATCTTTTCAAAAGTATTGTTTAGAAAAAGCTGGCATTAAAATTAGAAATTGTTATCTAATGTATATTAATAATTCTTATATTAGAGATGGTGATATTGATCCATCAAAATTATTTACTCAATCCGATATTACTTCACAAGTTGATGAAATATTTCCTGAAGTTCAAGGTAGAGTCGAGGTTATGAAACGTGTTATTTTAAACATCGATAGAAATGTTGTTGATATTCCAATTGGAACTTATTGTGCTAAGCCTTATGCTTGCCCTATGAAAGAGCATTGTTGGAAACACATTCCTGAACATAGTATTTTTAATATTTATAGAGTAGGTAAAAAAGCTTTTACTCTTTATGAAAATAATATTTTGAAATTTACTGATGTACCTTCTAATATTAAATTGTCTGAAAAACAAAAAATTCAATTAGATGTTGAAACAAATAAGGACTTGTATATTAATGAGGAAAAAATTGTTGATTTTTTTTCACAGTTAAAATTTCCTTTATACTTAATGGATTTTGAAACATATAATTCTGCAATTCCTAAGTTTGATTCCATGAAACCATATCAGCAAATTCCATTTCAGTTTTCAGTTCATAGAATTGATTCATGGGGAGCACAGCCTGTTCATACTTCATATATTCATAAAGAAAATTCTGATTCAAGAGATAATTTTTTAATGAATTTGAAAGAATGTTTAGGTGAAGATGGTTCTATTATTGTTTATAATCAAAGTTTTGAAATTAGAATTTTGAAAGATTTAATTGAAAAAAATCCTGAGATGAGTATTTGGTTAGATGGAGTTTTACCTAGAATAGTTGATCTATTAATTCCTTTTAGAAACTTTGATCTTTATCATTATAATCAAAATGGTAGTTGTTCAATTAAGTATGTACTTCCCTCTTTTACTGATGAGAGTTATTCTAGTATGAATATTGCAAATGGTGCTATGGCAAGTTTAGAATATTTTAATGCAGTATTCAATAATAAAACATTTTTTGAGCAAGAAGAAGTATTTAGAAACTTAGAAGAATATTGTGGTCTTGATACAATTGGAATGCTTTGGATTATGGAAAAAATGAAAGATTTAGTTAATTTGGATTAAGAATTAAAAAAAATATAATAAAAATGAACTATTATGATTATTTATCATATCTTGTTGTTCCACTTTCTTTAACTTTTCTTTCCATCTCAGATACAACGAATTTATGTTGTTCTTTAACTTCTGAATTATATTCGACAAATGGTTCATTATGACCTTCAAATTCTTTTGACATATATTTATGGACATACATAGCCATATCTGATTTTGTCATCAGTGATTCATAATTAGATTCTAAAATTTGAGATAAATCATATTGAATATTATTATCATTTTCAATTAGAGTATTTTCGGGAGATACATCATCAGGATATCTTGAAACACCCAAGCTTAAGATATTTTCAAAGTCAATTTCTTGTAATTTATTAAAATCATATTTTACTAACTCTGATTCTCTTTTTGAATAAGGAATTTTTCCTAAATTACTTTTTACTCTTCCAATAATATTTTTAAGAACTGCTGAAGGTGATTTATCTTGTAAATACTCTCCAGATAATTTAATTCCTAAATAAAATTCGTCACCATGGAATCTTGCAACTAAGTCATCTTCTCTTACAGATTTTTCTAATGCTTCACCAATCTTTTTTAGAACATAATCTCCAGTAGCATGACCTAAAATATCATTAATTGGTTTAAAGTTTTTAACATCAATATTTGCTAAATATACAAAATCATCTGCTTCAACAGATTCCATCATAGAATATAGACCAGTTTTAAATGCTGGTTCATTAAGTAAACCTGTTAATTCATCATGTGATAACTTATTTACTAGTCTAGCTTTTTCTTGAAGTAAATCAGTTACATCTCTGTGACTAGCTTGATATATAATTTTACCTTCTTCATTTTCAGCAGTAACAGTTATTTCAACATGATAAGTTTCAGTTTTATTATTTTCAACTGGTTGAATAATTTGTGTTCTAAAAGTTTTTTTATTAAATAGATTGAAATATGGTTGATTTTTAATAGTTTCAACTTTATGTTGGAAATTAGCAAAATCTTTTTTTAGACTTTCAGATTCTCCTCTTTTAACAATAAATTCAAGAGCTGTATCTTCTCCTTCGAAGACCATAGGAAGAACTTCCTTTGAATTAGGTGTCTCGTATTTAGTTACTAAAGGGGAAATATTGTCTAATAATGAATAGGCTGAATCTCCATTTAACACCATGTCATAAACAATAGCGTGCTCATCATTTTTATTTCTTTGCTTTGTCGTGTTAAAATATAGTCCAACTCCGCTTTTAGGAATTTTAAGAATTTCGAATTCATGAGATTCTTCATTACCATGAACAGTTTGTTCAAAATCATAACCTCGATCATTTGAAATGTTGATTAAATCATTTAATGCTTCAATTTGACTTTCATCTGCTCCATTAAAATGATCATCAGTGAATTGTAATTTACCTTTAGGTAAGCTTTTAATGAAATCTTGAGCGCTTGGGTTTGCTTTTAAAATATTTAATTCACTATCTGCTAATACGATTCCAGCATTTATTTTGTGAAATAAATCTTCTAGCATATTATTTTGCTCTAATAAAAATTTATTATCTTCAAGAATTTGTTCTATATTGTTAACCATTTAATCAGCCTTTTCTTTTTCTCAAAAAATAAGTTAAAAATGAACTGCTTAAAAAGCTAATGACTTATAATTTCTAATTTGTGAAATTGTTATTAGAATGTGAAATATTGTTAATAAAAAAGTGATTTATTACATTTAGGCTGCTTGTTTTTCATATCCTTGATTTTTAAGAATTGAATCTATTTTAGTCGGATTATTTTTAATTAAATCTGTCATAATTAAATTTAGTGATTCTTTATCAATTTCAGATCCAAATAAGTTGTTATAAATATTACTTTTTGCTAAATTATTGATTGTACAGTTGTCAGGATTGAAGTATCCCTTTGTTTTTAAGACATTATTTAAAGTTTCTTCATCAGCTTTATTTAAATATCTTTCAAGTCTTGCAACTGGATCTTTTTGTTCGTACATTTTTTCATCAGCAGTTCTAACCATACTTTCAATTACCCTATCTGGTGTAGGTCTAATTCTAGTTTGTCTAATAATATTTATTGTTTCATCAAGATTAGAAGTACCGTATGAAGTTCCATGTGATTCAATTACTTGACCATTAATATTATAATTTTCATTCATCAAATTAGTTAAATTATTTGTGAATTCATTTAATTCATTAGTGTTATAATTTTTAAGAATAATTACAAATTCATCTCCACCAATTCTTGAAACGTAGGATTCACCATCTAAAAGACTCATCATTCTTTGTGTGCTTTGGATTAAAACTTCATCACCAACTGAATGACCATAATCATCATTAATCTGTTTGAAATTATTTAAATCTAAATTTATAAATGTTAAGTCTTCATTATTTAGAATACATTTTTTGACACTAGTTTCTAAATTTTCCTTTAAAAATTTTCTTGATTTTGCATCAGTTAAATAATCGTGATTTAAAGCATGATTAAGATCGTTAATTCTACTTCTTGTTTCTGAATAATCACTTAAGAAACCATTATATCTTACAATTTCAAAAGTACCATTATCTAATAATTCAACAACTGCAGTAGTGTGATCTTTTACTTCAATATAATCATCATCATTATTTTCATCACCATCTTTTTTAAGAAGTCTATAAACTTGTTCAGTGGTAATTTTATTTCTAAATTCAGTTGTAAAAATATTTTTTTGTATTTCTTCCCAAACTTCATTTGGTGTTGCATTATGACCGTTATTAATTAATTCAGATTTTATTTGAGATTTAAGTTCATCATATTTTTCTTTATATGCTTCAATAATCTTTTGTGAATTAATTTGATTATTTTTAACAACATTTTCTAAATCATCCTTGTGAATTATTTTTTTATATTCAAAATTAGGATTAGTTAAATCTTCAACAGTGTAACCAAACATATCTTTAACGGATTTTGACGTATAAACAATTGGCTATGTTGCTTCTTTGTATATATCTGAAACAGCTTTACCATTTTTAATTCTGTCATTTATCCAAACAAATGTAGGTGACATTCCAGGGGAATCTACAACATCTTTAGTTTGCTTAAACTCTTTATTTTTATGTTCTAATTCAGTATAATCATGAACGACAATACCCTTCCATTTTACGATTCCAGCAAATTTATCAGTAATATCAAATACTTGAACTTCAACATGTCTGTCTAATTTACAATTAAGAGTACAATCACCTTGTTGACCATTTCTATAAATTAATTTTTTAGTAATATCTGGACTAACAGTTCCATCTTCCCATTTTCCATAAAGTTCGTTGAATACATCTTTATAACCAACATAAATATTTTGATCAAAAAAATCAATTGTTCTTTCATCTTTCATATCCAAGCCAATTAATGTTTCCATTGGAATTCCTGTTGTTTCAGAAACTTCTTTACTTGCATATCGGACAATTAAATTATCATCTAAAATAATCATAGAATTTTGATTATCACTAAGAAATGTTTGTAATATAACTTGTTCAATACTTCTTTTCTTTTTGTGATCTTCTTCAATCCTTAGAATTCGATCTTCATACGCATTGTTTGATTGTTCTAATGCAAGAAGTCTTCCAAATTGCTCTCGGATTAGTTCATCTTGCGAAATAACTATTGATTCAAGTTCAGATAGTGTATTAGAAATATTAAGTAATTCTTCTTTTGATGGGGTATAATTAGTATTAACACTTTTATCAAGAATTTGTTGATTTTTTTTAAATTTTTTATAATCAAATTTAATTTCACCATCCACAACAATTCCTTCAATACTCATATTAAAGATTTAGGATAAATTTTCTATTTATATATATATCCATTATTTTATTAATTGTTGAATTAAGATTCATTTTGTAATAAAATATTATTCTAAAGGCTTTATAATCGGAATTTTGAACATAATAGAATAAGTTTATAAATGAATGTGAATCACTTTCATTGGAAGAGTTAATTAACTCTTTTAACCGAGGTATTTAATATGTGCGGAGAAGAAAACAAATGTGGTTGTAACGACGAAGGTTGTTCTGAAGAAATGAGTATGGAAGATGTAGTTTTCCACGCTGATGCTAAAGTAGATGCATTAATCAACTTACTAATCGAAAAGAAAATTATTAACGATGAAGAATTCATCAAATCCTTTGAACTTATGTACAAAGAAGATGGCGATTCTGAAGTAGAGTTAGACGAATAATTTTTCTTTTTTTAATTTTTATTTATTTCTTATTCATTATAAACTTAAATTCTTAATAAAATACAATAATTACTACTGACTAGTAGTTTTAAAAGATAAACTTTATAAATCAACTTCTTTTTTTAAATATTAAATATGGCATATGAAAGAGTGGGTTATAGTTCAGTTTATTATAAAGACGGAGATTCTTTTAGACGAAATAATCTTGTTTCTATAATTGAGCAAAAAAATCAACAGCTTGATGAATTTGAAACTCTAAGAGAACTTCGTCATACTGATTTTAAAAATTATGCTTTTTACAAACGCCTTTTAAATGTTTATTCTGACTCAGATCCTTCTGAATTAAGTTCTAATTTTGACAGAATTAGATTACATGATCCTTTTATTGATAATCCTGATGTAGCTCAATGTACTTTAACCTATTCTGAAGCTTCTGAAAGATATAGTGATTGTAGTGAAAGTATCTATGAGATAATGTTGAAAGATAAAGAAAATGTTAAGTTAATTGAGAGTATTAGTGGTTCTTCTGAAATTACACCTACTAGACTTTCGGGTTTAATTTATGTGGCTAATGGTTATTTTGGAAGAGCAACTAAAAAAGGAAAAGAATTATTGGTTCACCAAGAATTTGCAGATGTTTTTGATTTTTTAATTGAAGATTATATGACAGAAAGACTTACTTCTGATGAATTTCTAACTAAATATGAACATAATGATATTTGCCAATTAATTTTTGAATATTTTTCACCTAGATCATATAGGTTTGATAATTCAAATTATTATAACGAAGAAACATTATCCAATATGGTAAAGCAATATAAGCATGCAAATCATGGAAAATATGTTCATTTAGATAATATTCGTTCTGGAATACTTAATGATATTTCTGAAAAAGCTCGGATGGAAGAAGAGGCTATAGCTAGAGATGAATTACTAAGTTCTACTCTTGCAGTATTTAATGACTTAGTTACATATGATGGAAAAATAGATATCTATTTGAGTAAAAAAAATATTACTGTGGGTACTTTTAATAAAATGAAAGATCTTCTTGGAGAAGAAAATCCTGAATTACTTGAAAAATATGTAAACCGTTCTGAAAATAGGAGTCGTAAATTTTATCATAAAAGCAAAGAAATTGGTAACTGGGTTGTTGAACAAGTGGAAAATGATACTTTTTCACTTTTGGAATTTGGACTTAAAACTAATTTTGATTTTAATAATATGGTTGATTTTATCAAAAAAGAGCGACTTTACGAAAATGGACGAGTAATTGGTAAACTTAAAAGTTTTCAAAAAAAATGTAAATTCATTTCAAAAAAGGATTTTGAAGAATGCGAATATAAAGTTCATGATAAAGAAGCTAAACCAGAACATAAAGAACTTGTTTATGAAACATTAAAACAACATGGAGTTCCCTTCTATACTTCAAATATGTATGAGGCATTACGTAAAGTTCTGGCTGGTGAAAGTATTATTCCTGAAGAATAATTTTTATTTCTTATTTGAATTCCAACATTATATTTTAATATTATTATATAATTTTGTAACTAAATTTAAATTTTCTTCAATTTCTAATGACATTTTTTTAATCAAATCATCTATTGTATAATCCTTTTCTATACTTGAGTCTGTAGTCTTAAATTCCATTTTATTTTTATGATATTCTACTTCTTTTTTGATATTATCAATGTCAATTTTGTATAAATTATCTACCACTAACTTATTTTGATAATCGTGTATGGATTTGTATAAGCACATTAAATTGTTATTTAATGTTGTAAGTTGCAACTCTGGATTGACATCTTTTATTTTCTCGTATGAATTAATATATGCCATTTTATTCGTAATAGTAGTTTTGGCTTCCAAATTCTGAAAATGAATATTGTGGATTTACTTTTTCTTCATAATACATTATTCCTTCTAATGTCATTTTAGTGAATAATTCATTATTTTCATTTATTTTTGTTTCAATGACTTTGTGTTGTTTTAGTAAGTCTATATGTTGGTCTATGTTTAATGAACAATTACCAAAACTAGTTGAATTTTCAAGTTGTAAGTTACTCATGTATTTTGTAGGATTGCTTACTGAAAAGTTGTATAAAGTTTCTAATATATGGTATCTTGTTCTATTCATAGTAATCACCTCGTTAAATGATAAATATTGTTAGGTAATTATGATACATAAAAGAATTGAGTAATAATTTTATCAAACACGTAAAATTTATATATTGTTTTAGTTTTTCTTTTATTATGTTAGATTTACTTGATAAAAAAATATTAAATGTTTTGAACAATGATGTTCGTGTAACATATACAGAACTTGCAAAAAAAGTATATTCATCTAAAGAAGTTGTGAATTATCGAGTAAGAAAATTAATTGATACAGGTATAATTAAAGAATTTCTAACTATTTTTGGTTTTGGATATTGGTCATATAAAGTACTTATTAATTTATCAAAATTAGACGCTAAATCAGAAAAGAAAATATTATCATATTTAGAATCTAATAATAACATAACTTGGCTAACATCATGTACTGGTTCTTGGGATTTAATCTTTGTTATTATGGCTAAAGACCCTAAACATTTCCATGAATTATTTTCTAATGTTACTAATGAAATTGGTGATTATATAGGTAATTATAAAATTTCTACTAGTATTGGATCATTTACATTTGGACATACATATATTCTTGATAATATTAAACCAACTGAAAAAGTAAAACGAAACTTAAATCATAAATTAGTATTTGATGAAAAAGATAAATTAATTGCTAAT
>PPCM01000551.1_pt1 | contig 29908 bp, 29 predicted proteins | sample 1555541 | NCBI WGS metagenome assembly PPCM01 (sample SAMN05284479, study PRJNA326546) | Marine sediment metagenome, whole genome shotgun sequencing project. | isolation source: marine sediment | place: Germany: Wadden Sea | collected 2012-09-05 | reverse complement strand
CTTGCAAACCAGTAATCATGATATTCAGTTGTTACTTCTTTGGTCATTTCTACATTAACACCAGACCAACCAGAACCATCTTTTGCTTCAAGATTTCCACCATCTGCTCCACCTCTAGTCCAGATATATGGGTCACCAATTCTTAATGTAATCTTTTCAACATCATCAATCTTCGTTCTAATTCTTATATGTAAAGTTTCCTCATCATATCCATAAGCAAAGTTACTTTTAGGACGATGTAATATACTCTCGCGTGAAATCATTTTTCATTCCTCCTATTGACATAATAGCATAGGCAAACGTATCCTATATGTATATAAGTATTCTAATATGTATATAGGAGTTGTTATGAGAGAAATTTTACATTCAGACCTAACGTTATTTGATGATCAACTATTCTTTTACTTTAGGAATAAATATCGTCCAGAAATCATAGACTATTTAAATAAAAAACATCATTTTGAAATTGAAAACGACCTTGAATTTAACATTAAGAAAACCAACACATTTATGTGGAATGGTATACTCATAAGAGAAATTGTACAACTAGGTTATACTTTTGAACACCTCGCCAATCAATATGATGCAATTTATGAAAAAATTGAAAAATGCAAGACACTTCGCGAACTTCAAGTACAGGAGTTATATATGTTCACAAGGTATGTTGATATCATCATTCACCAACAGGAAATGACGGATCATTTACTTGTAAATAAAATACTTCACTTTCTTCATCTACAAATAGAGAACTACTATACAATTGAAGATTTAACTGAAGCCCTTAATATTTCAAAGAGTTATGCATCAAAAATATTTAAAGAACATATGAACACAACAATAATCAAGTATGGCAAGGAATTAAAGATACAAAGAGCGAAGGCCTTGCTTAGAAGTCAATCTTCTATCACAGAAATTGGTGAGAAACTTGGTTTTTATGACCAAGCTCACTTTTCAAGAACTTTTAAAAAATATACGGGTTTTTCACCACAAGAATTTCGTAATCAAATACAATCTGATGAATGACTAGGAAAGTTATGGGTATTATCTTTGTATATTGTTTACAAGCTTCATAAGAAAAAGCATTGGATTGCTATAAAAAAAATATATATCGTGTAAAATAGCATAGTATGCGAAATCTTGTACGTCAATATTTCGTTTAATTTAGTTAGATAAGTCATTACATTAAGTGTGATTATTACAAAAACTATCCTTAACAAGGACAATAAAGGAGCTCATTATATGAATATTAACTTATTAGATTGGTTTGGTTATCTAGCCTCTCTAGTTGTCTTGATATCACTTTTATCAAGTTCAATTTTAAGACTAAGGTGGATTAACTTAGTTGGTGCATCACTATTTGCAGCATATGGATTTATGATTGGTAGTTTGCCAACTGCAATGATGAATTTAGGTATTGTGGTTATCGATATTTATTACCTGTTTAGATACTATTCTGCAAAAGAATTTTTCCAAGTACTTGAGATTACACCTGATTCAAATTACTTTAATTCTTTTATGGATTTCCACAAAGATGATGTCAAGAAATTCTTTAACAAAGAGAATATGAAGATTACAGATGCAACAATCGGATTCTATGTACTAAGAAATATGGTACCAGCTGGTGTGTTTATCGGAGAACCACTTAGTAGTACTAGACTAAGAATTGATTTAGATTTTGCAGTAGCTGAGTATAGAGACTTTAAAATTGGCGATTACATCTACAATAAACACCCTCAATACTTCTTAGATTTTGGATTTAATGAACTTGTTGCAACAACAAGCAATGATGCACACACAAAATACTTAGAAAAAATGGGCTTTGTTAAACAAGGTCAAGAATATATAAAGAAGTTAGGTTAATTCCTAACTTCTTTTCATTATTACATATTCTTTTCCACCTCTTATAAAGGTCTTTTCTGTTTCTTGTAATCCAAATTTCTTATAGAAGTCTGTCTTTTCTATTCTAGCATTACACCAAACATCCCTATACTTAGCTATAATATACTTAAGAAGTTCTGACCCAATACCTTGACCTTGATAGGCTTGTAATGTTGCAAACTTTCTAAATTGATAACCATAAGGTGTTTTAAAAACTGAAATAACTGAAACCAATGTATTTTCAATATAAAATCCATAATGATCACCTTCAGGATCGCAATCAAGTTTTATATAATCTAACTCTCTATCAGGCCACATGACTTGATGACGTATATCATAAGTCAACTTATAACCGATGCTTTTCACCATATTTTTTGCTCCATGGTCATACCTATAACCAGGAATGCTGTCAGACCAAATCGAATAAAGTGATGTTTTTTATTGATATTACCATGCATTTTCATTCCATTGATAATTGCAGAAATATGTGCAAGTATGCCTCCTACACCTACAAAAGCAACTGCAATCCAATCAGTCGTGAATATACCCGCTAACATCAAGATACCACCAAAGCCCATTATAAGTGCAGAACCCAATGGTATATTTTTATATACCCCCTGCATAATAGCCGCAATTACAGATAGAGCACCATATGCTCCTACAACGATATTTATACTCATTTTTCCTCCAAACTCTTCAATAAAACTATTTTAACATATTCTCTAAGTGTATCAATAATAAATATAGTTTGTTTAGATATTATTGATTAATCAAACATTGAGACCTGAAAATTCGGTTTAACCACTTTTTCTTTTATTATCTCATCACCTATTATTGGTGTATCCAATATCTCTGACCCTTGATCAAATGACTTGTAAAAGTCATAAGCCTTATCATGATTATAGTTAGCATAACAGTATATACAGTGATGTAGACAAGTATTGTAACTACCAACATCAACACTCTCAATACAATTACAGTGTTCTCTTTGATTTTTATCTTTCCTATAACCTGTAATACCCAAATGTTTTAAGATACTTCCATCTATACAACTAGATTTCTCAATACCCTCATATGATCCACATGATTTCAAAGTTATATTATATTTATCCGCAATCCTCAATAGAGATTCTGCAAAAGAGTCCTTTTCCATTTCAGTAGGTTCATAAAACCTACTTTTAATATGGTTAATCTTTTTGTATATTTCTAAAAAACTGATAACACAAGTTGTAACACACCCCTCTAGCCTCTTACAGAGTTCTTCAAAGTACTTTAAATGATAATCTATTGTGTATCTGTCACTAAATAATATAGGATCATAACGCCAAATCAAACGTTCCGTACCTATCATTTTCGCTAGCTCAACAACAGCATTTATAATTTCATTCTTTTGTTTAATTGATTTCTCTATATCATTTAAATAAGGTGTAATTGTAATCTGTACCATAAAGGGTTTACTAATTTCTTTAAAGTATTTAACAAGATTTCTAGGATCTTTTGTCCAAAACACATAACATGATACATCATTAAAGTTAATCCTACTCACCTGTTTTCTGTTCATAGGATTTCTAGTCAGTAAATAACCCTCATTCTGTCTATTTAAAAACCAATCCATATAGAATGCTGGAATGTCAGTTCTTCTGCTTATACTTAATACCATCTACTATCACCTACCTATCCACTAAACCTCTAATGTCTTTCATGAAATATTGTACAAAAAAACACTGGTGAAAACGCCAGTGTTATAATAACTCTTTGATAACCCATTCAGTTTTCTTAATAACTTCATCTATAAGTTCTTTTGATAACTCTGAGTTAATGGTTTCTTGACTTGCTATAGCAATAATAGACATTGCCATTGCTGTTTGAATTGTATCGATTATATCCAAATGGTTCATATAACCATATCCTAGACCTGCGACAAAAGAATCCCCAGCACCTGTAACATTACATACTGGTACATCCCATGCAGTAACTTTATAAGCCTTTTTTCCATCTGTAAAGAATATACCTTCACAGTCTAAACTTATGAATACATGTTCAACACCTTGATCAATAAAATATTGTCCTGCTCTAACTAAGTCATCATCATTATGAATCTCTATGCCTGATAAAACTTCTGCCTCGTAACGATTAGGTTTGATTGTATGAAAGTTTCCTATTAAATGCTTGATACTGATAGCCTTTGCGGCTGACACAGGATCTAAAACAAACTTTGTATCATCCTTATATCTATTTAATATATATTCTAAATTCTCAGGACTATCTGCATCTAGAAATAAATATTCAGATCCTTTAATAATTTCATCCTTAGAATTGATAAATTCAAATGATAATTCATCAAGAGCGCCCATATCAACAATCGCTGATACCATCTCTCCTGTTTCATTTAATATTGCTAAGTAAGTAGGCGTACCTGAACCTTCTAAAACTAGTGACTCACTCATATCATAACCATACAACATCGAATGTTCCATCATTGAGCGACCTTTTTCATCATTCCCTATTACGGAAATAAACTTGGTATTTACATCAACTCTTGCAAGGTTTTCAGCTATATTTCTACAAACACCACCAAAAGACATTCTCACTTGACCTGGTGTAGAGTTATACGGTGTATACTTACTTGTACTAAACCCGAAAATATCTACGACTGATGCACCAAATACCACTACATAATCATTACTCATTTATACGCCTCCTAATAAAATACTATTTTATCATAGTTAAGAATAAAAAAAAAGACCTAGGAAAAGGTCTTTGGAATAACTACTTTTGAAGCAACCACTAAATTCACAAAACTCATCAATGCAGCTGCAAAGAAAATATATTGAGGACCAACTGAATCCCATATAAAACCTGCTGCGATAGCACATGTAATAGATACTATATGGTCAAGTGACAATCCTAAAGATAATGTTGCTGTAAAATCTGATGGCTTAACTAGTATCGATTTAAGGTATATTGTACGTATCATTCCCATTTGATTTGACATCTTATCAATGATAAACAAGATAAAAGTCATTATGACAGGTAAGCCAACCGTTGGAATACTACCCGCTTTAAATAGTGCAGATAAAATACCATAAGCCACATATACACCTATAAAAGAAAGTGCATCTACATATAGTAATTTTTTTAAACCATATTTATCAATCCAACGTCCTAATGCTGGTATAAAGAAGATTCCTACAAACGATCCGATAATGCCTAGTATCGCTAATGTATCTACTTTCTTATCTAATAGTTCAATTAATACCCAAGGGCCATATACAAGCATTATCTGCTTCTGAACCCCATACATAACCGTTAATATGTAATAAAACTTGTATTCTTTTCTAACAACAAATTTAACTCGTTTATCCGAAACAATTTTATGATCAACTAATTTTGACAATACAGAGTATAATATGATAACCATAACCATAAAGACAGCTGATACTATAAAAATCCATTTAATTTTACTTGTAAAACTAAAAATTCCTGCTCGATAACCGATAAAAGTTATCATCATAGCAATCATAGTGAAGCCGGTATAAACACCTTTAAACTGCCCCATCCGTTTACCTGTATTTCCACCTTGTATTAAATCCATACCTATGGCATCTCTTAAAGGCATCGCCATATGCGAACCCATAGAATGAATAAAGATAAAAATAAGCATTATATTATAAGATGGTGAAAATACTCCCAATACCAGCACACCAATAATACCTAAAATATTCGATACCATAGCAATCTTAATATCTGAAAATCCAGCAAGTAAAGCTATTACAAAAATGGTTATAACCCCTGGTAACTCACGCGGAAATTCTATTAGACCTCTTTGCTCTGCTGTTACTTGATAAGCGTCCTTAAAATAGTTCGATAAAACACCACCACTTAGACCTGCTGCCAATGCAGATAAAGCAACAATCACTATATAGACCCTTAACTGCGGGCTCATTTTTTTTAGTCTATCAACCATAATTCCTCCATTATTTCTATACCCTAACTATTATATCATTAAATTAGTAAAGTACAATCATACATTATAAAATATCGAAATATTATTAATTTTCTCAAATATACTAGTCTATAATTACTTATTACGGTAAGATAAATTATGTTATAAGGAGGTTTATATGAAGATAGGATTAGTCATAGAAGGCGGCGGTTTCAGAGGTGTGTTTTGCGAAGGTATTACATCATTTCTATTAGACAATGATATTGAAATTCCCTATGTTATAGGTGTTTCAATGGGCGCTATCAACGCTACCAATTACTTATCAAAACAGTCTCGACGAAATATAGAAATAATAGAACGATTTTTGGGTGATTCAAGGTATATGAGTAAAAGAAATCTTATTAGATCAGGTAGTTTATTTGGAATGGATTTTATTTTTAATGATATCGCTCATAAACACCATCCATTTGACTTTGGGACCTTCAATGCTTCTAAACAAGACTTCAATATCGTCTCATTGAACTGTTATAATGGTCAGTCACATTATACCTCTAATAAAGATCATAATGCTGATGAAATGATGTGGGCACTAAGAGCATCTACTAGTTTACCATTCATCTCTAGAAAAGTTAGTATTAACGGTCAGCCACATTTAGATGGTGGAATCACAGACCCCATCCCTGTAAAAAAAGCTCTAGACGATGGTTGTGACAAGTTGATTATTTTATTAACAAGAGATAAAGACTATAGTAAATCTGCTTTTAAAGGCAGTCGTCTTTGTTCAGTATTATATAACAAACTTCCTGAGATAAAAAATGGACTTGAAAATAGACATATTATCTACAAAGAAAGTCTATCATTTGTTAAACAATTAGAAAAAGAAGGAAAAGCTTTGGTTTTTAGACCAGAAAACCCTCTTGATGTAAGTCGAACAGAAAAAGACTTTAAGAAAATCAAACTCGCATTTGATCAAGGTTATAGTTTAGCAAGTAGAAGGAAGAAGGAAATCTATGATTTCATAGAAAGTTAGAACTGATTAAGGAGACTTATGCATATAACAAAAAAGGAAGCAAGAAGATTTATGCTTTATCATCTTAACTTATTAAATGGTAAAACCTTAAAAGGAAAAGATGGGATCATGACTTACATAAAGAAAGTTGGCTGTTTACAGTTTGATCCATTAAATATTATCGCAATGAATCCACACTTAGTTTTGCAATCGCGAATACAGAACTACAAAACTTCGATGCTCCATGAACTCCTATATAAAGATAGAGTCTTAATGGATGGTTGGGATAAAAACATGGCGATATTCCCTATAGAAGACAGAAAATATTTCAAGCGATATTACGATACAGCAATAGATACACATACATGGCGAGACCCTGAAATTGTTGAATATATTCCAGTCATTAGAGAGGCTCTCAAAAAAGGACCTTCTTCATCAAAAGATATTTTATTGCAACATAAAGTCGATTGGTCATGGGCTCCTACATCTGCTGCTAGAGCTCTCTTAGACTTAATGTTTTTCACTGGTGAATTGATGGTCTATGACAAGCTTAAGGGTAGAAAAATCTATGACTTCACTTCTAACTTACTACCGTTAGAATTAATAGAAGCCGTTGATCCAAACATCAGCGAACTTGAATATCATAAATGGGGCATTCTAAGAAGAATAGAAGCAACTGGCTTATTATGGGACAAAAGAAGTGAATCGTTTTTAGGAATTAAAGGACTTAAATCAAAAGAGAGACAAGCTGCCTTTAAATCACTATACGAAGAAAGTCTCATAGAAAAGATACATATTGAAGGTTTAAAGGAAGAGTTCTATGTAAGTAAAGAATCCCTTAGATCCTTCAGCGAAATTAATAAAAAATTCCATAAGCGTGTACAATTTATTGCACCTCTTGATAATCTGATATGGGATCGAAAACTCATTAAAGCACTCTTTGATTTTGATTATAAATGGGAAGTTTACACACCAGAAAAAGATAGAAAATTTGGATATTATGTTCTACCTATACTCTATGGTGATGAGTTCATCGGACGAATTGAACCAGTAATGGATAGAAAGAATAACCGTCTCATTATAAAAGGGCTATGGTTAGATAAATACCCTTGTAAAGCCTTTAAAAAGGCAATGAATGAATTTATGAACTTCTTAGGAATCAACTGCATTTTATATGGTGATAAAACACCCGACTCTCTAGAATGGCTCGAAAAAACAATGAAGGACAGCTAAACTGCCCTTCTTTTCTTTCTAGTTATAAATGTTCCTATTACAAGCAGAAATCCACCCAATAGATATAGCCATCTCATATTTAAAGGCTGTTCTACAACTGCTAACTTAAAATTGTGTTGATCTGATTTAAAAACGAGGTAACTTCCATCTACTTCTGTATCAGTTTTTACCCATCGTCCTCCCTCTTCAACGTAAAGGAAAACTTCAGCTTCTGGCTTTAAAAAACGATATGTCATCTCATCACTATCAGATGGATCAATTGCAATTCTATACTCATCTAAAGTGGTTTCCCCAGATTTTTCTTTATAACTGTCTACTTCAACAATTCTAAGTTTATCAGATGGATCAAATATCCCTTCGACAAGTAGTACTGGTTTATCTTCTTCTGAGGCAATAACTTGAATTAGAGGTTTATAGACAGCTTCTACAGTTTGATTAAATGCAAGATTTTCAAGTGTTTCATCAGACCATCTTGCATAGTATCCATCTTTAGCAGGTAACTCTGGTAAGGATTCATAAGAGATAGTATCACCAAAACTCAGTTTTCTAGTCTCAATAACTTTATCCTCAACGACAAAAGTTACTTGCAAGCCTTTAAACTCCTCAGTTATTTCGTAGTTCATCATATTCTCATATGTCTCAGGTGCGGCTTTTCCACCATAACTAACTCCATCAACACCTGCCCATTCATTGTTTACAAATCGATTATTTGTGTACTCACCATCAATATCACCAGCTATAGAACCAGCATATTCCTCTTCTTCTTCAATAAACATCATGACGTAACTATCATGTATTTGATGGCCATATCCTGCAATACCACCAATATATTTTAGCCCTGACAATCTTGAAATGCTATAAGAAGCTCTAATAACACCATTGGATGAACCTGCAATACCGCCTACATAATTGCCATCATCACTTGAAACTTGACTGTAATTCTCACTTTCTTGTATTAGCCCAAGATCCATACGGCCTACAATCCCGCCTGCATAGTCCTTTTTAGACGTAATGGTTCCAGTATTTTTCGAACCTATTAAAATAGCTTTTGTCTGATATTTAAAGTTAAATGATTGGTTACCTTTTTTTACAATATCATCTTCTGGATCGAAATCATATTCAATAGCCATGGCACCAACAATACCACCGACATCAACATCTCCATCAACGTCCCCCATATTAATACATTTCATAGTGATTCCCTTTTGAATGATTTCCTCATTATCTTCTAAATCAGATATATCTTCGAAAATAGCAACTTCATCAAAAGATAATGCATTGATTCCATCTCTTAGTATATCCATAACTGATTTATAGTCTTCATTAAGCTGTCTAAGATTGCTGTAAGTTTCATCACTACCATCTTTAAATATATTATTTAGTTCAGTCATCATCAAAGATAAATTACTTAAATCATCAAAGAGAATTTCAGAACTTTCTTCTGTATATTCAGATAGAATTGGAAAACTCAAAGCTGGTTTACTTTGTTGTTCATTAAGAATCTTATCAAAATACTCAAAAGCCATTGAAATATGCTGTGTTGCATCACCGAATGCACTTGATGCATCAGAGAAACTTCTCATTCCATCTGAAAAATATTCAGCGCCATCTTCAAAACTCTCAATTGCCTTATCAAGATCTTCTTTCATAGCTTTTAAATCTTCATTCATTGCCGAAATATCTTCTGAAGCTGAATTAAACCAAACAAATGCCTCATTCATCAGTGCCATATCATCTTCAAACTCACTGCTTAACAATGTAAAACCATTCTTCAGTTTCGGACTAGCCTCATTTAAGTGGTCTAATGCTTCAGACAAAGCTACAATAGAAGGTCCATAATCAAATCCAAGCATATTACCTTCTTTTATATAATAATCTGACATTCTTTTTAGGGCTGAATTAGCATCTTCTGAAGCATCTTCTAAATCTCCAAGACCTTCTAGAACAAGCGCCATACCATCATCGTATTTTTTTGATGTCTCAAGAGCTTTCTCAACATCTTTTAGACCTATACTTATCTTATTTAGAGCTTTATCTGCATCATCTGCTGCTAATTCTAAATCGTACATAGCATCTTGTAAATCGCCAATACCATCTTCTACAGCTTCGGATCCCTCAGCCAGTTCATCAAATCCCTTTTCCAAGAAACCCATGCCTTTTGTCATATCATCCGAGCTTTCTTTGAACTCATCGACTGCATACTCAAGCTGAATAACGACCTTATGAAGTCTTTCGAAACCATCATTAAGCGTTGCACCTGCATCATCAGCGTAAGAAGAAGTATTATTTAATAGATTCTCCAAATCATCAGAGGTTTGATTCATTTGCTGATTTATTGATTCAAGTTGACCAGATATATCTTTTGAATTTCCATATGCATCATTCACTAGCATTTCTAAAGATTCATTCATATTAACCAACGCATCATCAAGATCATGAAGGGTATCCTCTGAGAACAATAAATGAACATATGGTTCCATTTGTCCTACTATACCACCGACATCTTTTCTTCCATATATATGACCATAATTGGTATTATTGACAATATAACCATTATGTCTACCAACAACACCACCAATATTGTAGCCAACATGAGGATAACCAATTTCACCATAATTTGAATTACCTTCTAGTATCCCTGTACTATAACCTGAGATACCACCAGTATCAGTTTGTGCTTCAATATCTTCAGCTGATTCTGACTCTAAATCTAACTTCTCTAAATCGTAACTTGCCATATCATTATTAGGAATAGCATCATCTGTTGTGTTTACCTTTGCATAGTTAACACAATTGCCAACGTAGCCATTATTTTCTCCTACAATACCACCGGTATAATGTTCTCCCGTAATAAGACCGTCTGCTTGACATCCAATTATTGAACCTGTTTGCTCATTTACACCAGCAATACCACCGATAGCTGTTAGGCCTGATACGTCTCCAGTGAACGAAACATTCATAATCACACCATAGTTTGTACCAACTATACCACCAACATCAGATTTCGTACCAATAGGATCAATATGACCAATAACGTTTAAGTTTTTCACCATCCCAGATAGCTGAATGTATCGAAACAAACCTCTATTAGATCCAATATCATTGATAGTCAATCCTTTTATGGTATAACCACCCCCGTCAAATACACCAGAGAAACTTGGAATAGAATCAAAAGCAATCCCTGTCAAATCTAAATCATTCTCTAGGATTACAATTAAGTTTTCTGAATAAGTGTCTAAAACACAGTTTTTAGATAAATCCATCAAATCATCAACTGTCTTTATCTTTATCACAGGTGAGCTGCTTGCATAAATAGGAATAGAAGCCGTAATTAACGCAAAACATAAAGTTATAAGAAGAATTTTATTGAATATTTTCATGATTTGACACCTCCTTCTCAACACTTCCCATTTCAATCATACCCTTTACGTCACCCTTTATTGTTCCCTTTATTTCTGCATCAACATATCCAGAAATATAACCTTGCATCTTACCATTCATTTTCATTGAACCTGAATGACTTGTAATAATTCCTCTACGCTTCAGTGTAAAGGCTGTTTTCTCAATAATATAATCACCCAATAACAACGTTTGTGGCAATACACCCATTACCAAAAACAATGAAATGATTGTCCCTCTTCCCAAACAAATACCAATCGATGAAACTGCATAATCCGATGATAAAAATCCAATCAATACTCCTGCCGAAGCCAGTATTGTCCCTGATGTAATTATTGTTGGGAATGCCTGATTTAATGATTCAATCATCGCTTCATGAATAGACATTTCACGTTTAAGTTCCATATATCTACTCGTAATAACAATAGCATAATCAATAGTTGCACCCATCTGAATAGCTGTAACCACCAAATAACTCATAAAGAATATATTTGTATTTTGCAAGGCTGGGAATGAAAAGTTCATCCAAATACTACCTTGAATTGTCAACACAAGTAATACTGGTAATCCTGCTGATTTAAATGTAAATAACAAAATAATCATAACAAACAGTGCAGATAATATTGTAATAATCAAATTGTCTTTTGCAAAAGAGGTACCTAAATCATTGTTACTTGTAATATTTCCAACAAAATAGACTTCTTCATAGTACTCGTATGCAATACTATGAAACTCATCTAACCAATCAAAGGCTTCTTCACCCTCTTCAGGCATCTCGAGTATCATCAAAATCCTAGAATAGTTTTCTCCTTTTAATTGAGTCATCCCATCATCTAAATCTCTATACATATCATCAAGTTCATCTTCAAGTTCCTGATCTAAAGTGAAATAACCTGCTTCCTTTTGATCATAAAGAAACATGAATATATCTAATAAGGGTACAGAATACTCATCTAAACCATTGATGAGTTTACCATAAGTCTCTTGTTCGACTGCATAGCCACTATAAAGCATTTTTGCAACTTCAATATCAACATCAGTAAGTTCTGCAAACTGTCTCGGATTCAAACCATCTGTCACCATGTAACCATCCCGCGCTTCTGTATTTGCAAGACCTATCACCTCATCTACAACAGGTAGCGACGCCATATGTTCAATAAAATGTCCCTCTTTTTCATAATCACCTGTAGGTACAAGAACAGCCATAATATTTCTAGTACCATAATTGTCTTCAATCTTAGCTTTTTCAAGCTGAGTATCATTTTGTTTTATGGTTTCTAGTGTTGTAAAACCATAAACATAATTGGTCTTATTGGATAAATAGAATGCTCCTACCACTACACAAATGAATACAATAGGCACAATATATTTTGTTTTTACAACCATATGTCCCCATGGTGTTATTTTGGGAACAAAATTCTTGTGAACTGTCTTATCCATTAAACCAGAAAAAATCATTAGTAAACCTGGCATCAATGTGAATACGATTAACAAACTGAATAATAATGCTTTTATCAATACCAGCCCCATGTCAAAACCGAGACCATATTCCATAAACATCAAGGCCATTAATCCAGATATCGTCGTTAAACTACTTGAAGATATTTCTGGAATAGCTTTACTTAAAGCTTTAATTGCAGATTCTCTCGCTGGTAGATATACTCTTTCTTCAGTAAATCTATGACACAGAATAATCGCATAATCAATTGCCAACGCAAGTTGTAAAATAACTGCTATTGAATTAGATACAAATGAAATTTCTCCATAAAGGAAATGAGTTCCCATATTTAATATAGCAGCAACACCAAATGTGATTAATAGTACAGGAATCTCCATATATGTTTTTGATGTAAATAAAAGTACACCTAAAATAATAAAGATAGCAACCACCATAACACTTTGAATCTCTTTTTCAAGTGAAGCAGCCGAATCCTCTAGAATAGTACTATTTAAAGATGTATCATACGGTTCTAATAACACCAATACCTCTTTTAATGCAGTTTTCGATATTTCATCACTTTCTTCACCATCAGTTGTAATTAAATACAATGCAGAAGCACTTGTGAAATGTTCCTTTGAATCATCAAAAGTGACACTTTTAATTCCTTGAACAGATTCAATACCGACTTTCAATTCTTCCGCTTGTTGAAAAGTAATATTCGAAACCATCACTTGTGCGGTTCCAAAGGTTGTAAACTCATCTTCCATCAAAGTTAAGCCCTGTCTAGTTTCTGTGGTTTCAGGTAAATAGGACTTTATGTCATCATTAACTTCAACCCAACTTCTCGAAAACAAACAAAAAATAACCATAATTAAGTAAACTAAAATAAAGCCATTTCTTTTATCAACAATTTGAGTTGATATTTTTTCTATAACCGATTGATTTTCTTTTTCTTTCATATACCCTCTCTTCATATCACAAGAGTATAAATTATTTCATAAAAAAGAACATAAACAGATTCTGAAATTTGTATAAAAACTAGACAAAATCATGGATTTGTATAGATAGAATCGCTATAATGAATTGAGAGGAATAATATATGAAAACTAGATCAGACATCACAAAGAAATTACTCGCACAAGCACTAGAAGAACTTCTTAAAGAAAAATCTCTTAACAAGATTTCAATACAGGAAATTGTTAATATATGCAACTTAAATAGGCAAACCTTTTATTATCATTTTGAAGATATACACAAACTCGTTGAGTGGTCTTTCAAACGACTTATTATGAATCCTTTATCGCAGTATGAGGGAGAAGCACTCTGGCAAGAAGGATTAAGAGAACTGCTAATCGGACTGGAAAAGAACCGCACAGTCTGTAAACATGCACTCTGCGATATGACTCAAGATCAGATTTATAACTTGTTTTATAAAGATATCGCATTTTTAGTACAAAAGGCAGTTGATGAAATATCACACAATAAAGAAATTAACTTTAAATACATTGATAATATAACAACTTATTTTTCAATTAGTTTTGGAAGTATTATAGAACAATGGATTTTTGGTAGAATTCATCAATCAGTTGATGAGTTAGTAACTTTTTTAGACACACTTATCAAAGATCAAATACATGGTGCAATCCATAGATTAGGATAGAGTCAAACGACTCTTTTTTTAGGAAAAGTGCAATAAAAAAGGACCTAAGGTCCTAATAATTTATGCATTTCTTTAGAATATCTTCAACTTCTTTAGCCAGCATCATAGCTTTTGGATTATCAGTTACAAGATACAACATTTCAGAAGGTTTAATCATTCCAACTCTTACTTCATCAGTTTTATATATGACGATTTTACACGGTAAAAAATAGCCCACATCAGATGAAATATCTAATATTCTTCTGGCATATCCAGGATTACATACTTCTAAAACATAGTAATCATTTGGATAATCTAAATTATGCTCTTCAAACTTTTCTTTAAAATTCAATTCATACAAAGTACCAAAACCATGTTCTTTAAGGGCGGACTTCACTCTAACCAATGTTGTTTTTAAATCGTCCCTTGAAGTAATTTCATATTTCATATAGACCTCCATTACCTTTATTTCATCCTATTAACACTAATTACATTTGATCTTTATTCATACATTTTAAGAATCAATCACTTTCAGAAATTCCTCAAATTCATTTTCGAGAATAATTCTTAAAATTCCTTCATCATACTTTTTAGATTCATCATCATTAAAATAATCCAAAATTCCTACGGTACTATTAGAATCCAGATGTGAGTATGCTGTATTAGCAATACTCAGTATACGTGCAGAAAATGGAATATTCTTTCCATGTAATCCTTTTGGATATCCAGAACCATCATATAATTCATGACAATTTAATACAGTGTTGGCTACATTGTATCTAGCACCTAGAGCATTTAAAATAGAATAACTTTTTTCAGGATGTACCTTCTCGATTGCCTCATTATCCTTTAGGATCCCCATAGATATATGTTGATATTCTGTAGCTGAAAGCAAATCATGTATTTCATCTTCAGGCAATTCAATTTTCTCACAGATATACTTAACTATCTTTGAAATAACTTTTATTTCATTTTTAGTATCAGGAAATTCCGAATAAAGTATGTCCATAATGTTATTTCTTATTCGTGACAAACTATCATCTTTATTTCTAACTTTCTGACTATACATCCTCGATTCTGCCTTAGAAAAAGCACTTTCATAACTCATGTCTCGGTCTGTAACAACACATCCTACCGATACATCAAAGCTTATACCATTGATTAGGAATCTTTCATCTGTAATTTTTTCTTCTATAGTTTCAGGTGACAAATATGAGGAAGAGATTACCACGAACTCATCTCCAGACACTCTACAAACGATGTCCTTTTCGTCAAAGAAATTCACAAGATATCTAGCAACTTTCTGAATCATTTTATCTCCGGAAATATGTCCAAATGTATCATTAATAAACTTTAAGTTATTCACATCGATCATGACGATATGCAAGCTCTGTTGCTTCAACAGTAATTTGTCATAGCTAAGTTTAGTCATACTTCTATTATGGACTTTTGTTAACGTATCAAAATGAGATAAATAAGCAAGTTTTCGATTTGATTGGTAAATAATAAATGAAAAAATAACAAAGGTAATCATTATAAAAATAGAACCATAAACAACTCTTGTTAAATTCTTTTTTTCTCTTTCTTGACTATCTAAAAGTTGTTGCTCAACAACTTTTTCATTAGTCACGTCTATTATAATTGAAAACAGCATCTCTTTTTCCATAAAAACAACAGGATAAGAGTAAACTTCTACATCTTTAATAGAGAAATCACACAACTGATGCTTAAAGTTGAAATAATTTCTTTCTTGATGTTTTGCCAATGTCATTTCATTTGCAACTTCTTCAGGTGACAATGTATTTATTTCTGATATGTTTATTTCCATTAACTCCTCTATAGAACACATATAGAATTCTGCTGCTGAGTTATTAGCAAAAACAATCACACCTGTATCTGGATCAATAATTAACATTATCGAACCGTGATTAATAAACATTTCATAATCATCTGCAAATACAATGGGTATAGACAGAACTAAAATAATCACTATTATTACTATTTTCTTCATAACGACCCCTCATTATGAATCATACCCACTCAGTATTTAGATATGCATAAACATCATGTTTTTTAGAGAGAAAAATGATATAAAACCATCTTTCATCAGTCTTTGTTAAAAGTTTACTTCTAAGGTAATTGCAATAATTTTCTATTTCTATAAAAAAAGGACCTTACCAGTCCTTTTTCATTGTGAAAATACTCTAACAAAAGCAATCCTTTATTACGATTAGCAGTGTAAAAATCTTTATTTTTGCAGACCATCAAATTACGCAAATTCTATGGCTAAAATCCCTTCATTTAATTTAGCACCCGTTATTGTTTTTCCTTGTAATTGATGTGGTAGCAACAAGCACCTTTTTTCATTCTTAATCGAAATCTGTATTTCCCCATCATTTTGGCCTAATTCCATTTTTGATTTATCTACAAAAGGTAGATACACATTCATTCTGTGAACATCCCCCTCTTGTGAAATTGTAAAGATTTTATGTGTAGACAGGACATCCGAAGGATTAAGATCCCCATATAGATTTCCTATGGTTTCTAACACTTCAACAGTCTTAAGTTCATGTTTTTGTAGCATCAAATTAAATACAGGAATATCCCTAAAACTTTCTTCAATTTCATTTAATCCTTCTTCTTGTAATTGTACCCAGCGATTGAAGTAGCCCTCCAATGCTTCTTTTGGATACACCTTGTTAACAATAATAGCATCGACATTGTAATCATACAGATGAAGCCATGTAAAATTTCGTTTGGTTTCTTTGACAACAATCTTTTCAGGTGTGGTAACTATGCGTAGGGATACGACCTCTTTGTTTAACATCAGTGCCTGCAATTGTTCTAACCTTACAAATAGCTTCTCAAACTCATCAAACAGGGATGTCTTCGGCATAGGGATTTTGGTAATGGTTTGAATCGCTGGCCCTGCAACCTTTATTACCTTTCTTTTCATTGGCAATACAGTCTCAATAAGATGTCCAAACATCTCAGGAAATTTCAATAAAGACAATGTTTCTCCCGTTGGAGCACAATCAACAATCATTACATCATATATATTCTTCTCGTAAATATCTAAAATTTTAAAAAGAGAAAAAAGTTCTTCTAATCCCGGAAACACCAACAACTCATCAACTTCTATACCATCTTCAGCCCTAGAAGTGATCAATTGCCTTATATAAGTCTGCATCTCCCCCCAGGCCTTTTCACTTTCTAGAACCACATCTATTTCCATAGCATCAAGATTCTTAATCACAGGCATAGGCTTGTATGATAACTTTACATCTAGAGAATCTGATAAACTATGAGCTTGATCAGTACTCATTATAACAACTTTTTTACCTTCATTAGCCAGTCTTATCGCCGTTGCAGCTGCGATGCTTGTTTTACCTACACCGCCTTTTCCAGTATATAATATTATTCTCATCGCACACCTAACCTATCTCTACTTTTTTTACTTTGGAAGATGAATCATCATCTTCTGATGTTTGATCACTTAACACTTCCAAAACCATTGACTTTATTTCATGACTTATAGCGTCTATATGTTTCATAGTTTTCTCAGGTACTACCGTCTTCAATAATTTCTTCTTCAAACGAACAATTTCCATCATTATCTCTAAGGATTCCGTATTTATATTACTCATCATTGCCTCCTTTTATTGTCCAGACAGTGTTATCAACAAATGTTGATCCACAAATTTTGCAGCAGATATCGAATGATTTCTAAGTGCATTCGGTTTAGGAATATTCCTTTTAAAATTACCAACTTTGATTATAATATCACTAGTAGACTCATGCATATCTAATCCCTCTTTATCTATTGATGGTAAGAATAATTTTAGTAAATATCCCTCTTCAACTGGCTCATATGACAAGCCTTTATGAATATCTTTAACCTCAAAGACCTCCCATTCACTTAGCACTTCTGATGCAATGGTTCTTATGCCCTTAATACCGCTTATTTCAGAGTCAAACCAAGGTATACTATAAAGTGGTACTTCAACAAAAATTTCATTCAACTCTTGTGTATAGTTATTCTGAATCTCTATCCATTCATTAAAAAACTCATTATCAATATCCTTTGGTAATATGCGATTGATATAAACCCCATCTACATTAAAGTCGTAAAGGTTCATATACATATAGTTCCGTTTGGTCTCTTCAACTACCATTTTTTCAGGCATAGCAACTAGTCTTACAGAAGTAATTGACTTATCTTTTAATAGTTCTTGAAGCTTAATCAACTTAAAGAATAACTTCTCAATATCTGTCATGGCAGCTTTATCAGGCAATTGAATTTTAAACATCACTTTTGATAAGGGTGACAAAACTCTCAAGGCTACTTTCCCCACTGGAAAGAATTTCTCCATATACCATGATAGTAGTTCTGGAAACTTCAAAAGTGTTAACGTTTCACCTGTTGGTGCACAATCTACTATAATCCTCTCATATTCTCCACTTTCATATACTTCCATAATTTTTAATAGCGAAAATAATTCGTCCATTCCTGGGAACAAACTTAATTGCTCAAGTGTACCAAGTGGCAGGCCGGACGATTGTATCATGTTACCAAATGCTCGTTTCATATCACTAAATTCATTGTCCATCATATAATTTGAATCAATTTCTAATGCATCTAAATTAGTTGTGATATTTGTAATTGTCTTCTCAATGGTTGTCTCAAATATATCGCATAGATTATGAGCCATATCTGTACTTACAATCAAGGTCTTTTTACCTTGTTCTGCTGATAACATCGCGTGTGCTGAAGCCATACTGGTTTTACCTACACCGCCTTTACCTGTAAAAATTAGTATTCTCCCCATCTCTACCTCTTTTCATATTACTTCACCATCCGAATAGTTCTTTTGTCGAAGTATTATATATTTTTTTACTGCCTTATGGCAGTAAAACTACTCTATCACTATTTTTCTAACCTTACTTTTAATAGGTTGTTCTTCTATCTCAACATTCTGAACGATTTGTATAAGTTTTCCTATCACTCCAGACAAAAGATTTAACTCCTCCTGGTTTAGTGAAGAAAAAACTCTTTCACCATATTTCATAATCAAACCCATAATATCACTGATTTGAGTGCGTCCACTCTCTGTAAGTACAATCGTAACAACACGTTTGTCTGTAGTACTACGTACACGACTAATCATGTCCTTTTTCTCCATTCGACTTACAATTCCTGTTGTTGTATTCAATGGTGCGTCTAGGTATTCTGCAATCTGACTCATATTGATATCAGATCCTCTATAAAGTAATAGCAGTACCAGCATTTCATTCTTTGTACAGTTTAAAAGGATATTCTCCCATGTATCTGCTGAAAACAACACTTTTATTTGATCCATATAATCAAATATCATATTCTCAAAGTTATTAGGGTCAAAACTCAAAATACTTCCTCCTTCGAATTAATTTAATTCTACCACCGAAGTATTCGGCTGTCAAGAATAAAAATTTTCCATTGATCTTTCAGTTTCATATAAAATAATAGCATATATGCCCTCGAACAACAATAATGCCATCTTTATGCCTGACAAATAAAAAGTAGACAGATAATTATTTCTGTCTACAAATATCATTCCATAACCTTATTAATACTTTCATCTAAACAATGCCAAGCAAGTGTACCACACTTTGCTCTCGCTGGCATCTTGTTTAAACTCTCAAATGCCACAGCATCTTCAAGAAGTTCTAATTCATCATCAGACATTTCTTGACCTTGGATCATCTTAAAGAATTTATTTGCTCTTTCTTTGGCTTCAACAATTGGCATACCCTTAACCATATCAATCATGATTGACATCGATGCTTGACTAATTGCACAGCCAGATCCTAAATAAGCAGCTTCCTCTATCACACCATCTTTTACTTTAATCTGAAGTGTTAAATCATCACCACAATTAGGATTGTGACCCCGTTCAACAGCATCAGGTATATCTAATGTTCTATGATTGTGTTTACTCTTATTATGTTCTAAAATTAACTCACTATAAATACTATCCATAAAACACCTCCTTTACAGCTTCTAATGAAAGTACAAGTTTATCAACATCCTCTTTTGTATTAAAAATACTAAAAGACGCTCTACAAGTAGAAGGATGCTCTAAGTATTTCATAAGGGGTTGACAACAATGATGCCCAGCTCTAATAGCGACATGGTGACTATCTACTATACTTGATACATCATGTGGATGAACATTTTTGACATTAAATGTTATAAGAGATCCCCTCTTCTCATCACCATAAACTTCGATAAAATCAAGAGATTTCAAAGTATCGTATGCATATCTGGTAATCAAAGACTCATGTTTTTTTATTCTATCTAGTCCTATGACATTAATATATTCAATTGCAGTTTTTAATCCAAGTACACCAGCCACATTTTGAGTACCAGCTTCTAAACGTTCAGGTAAATCTGCATAAGTCGTGATTTGTTCTTCTACAAATTCAATCATATCACCACCAGATAGAAATGGTTGAAACTGATCTAATAAATCATATCTACCATATAGCACACCAATACCTTGTGGTGCAAACATCTTATGTCCAGAGAACACCAACAAATCAGCTTTCAACTGCTTTACATCTACTAGTTCATGTCCAACTGCCTGTGCAGCATCTAAAAGCTTAATGGCTCCAAATACATCGGCTCTATCAAACACTCTTTTGACATCATGCTTAACACCTATGCCATTAGAAATCATAGGAATAGATACAAGCAATGTATTCTCATCAATTTTAGAGTACTCATCTTCTAAAATATGACCATTACTATCACAGTACATATATCTGAGTTCTGAACCCTTTTCATGACACAATCTTTGGAAAGGCAAGATATTACTATGATGATTTGTAATTGACAACACAATATTCTGATGAGACTTCAAATTCTGTCTAATGTAACTATAAGCAACAAGATTTAGTGATTCTGTCGCATTTCTTGTAAAAATAATCTCTTCACTTCTATCAGCACCAATAAAATCTTTTACAGTTTCTCTTCCATCATTATATACCTGTGTTGAAATTATGCTCAACTCATGAGCACCTCTATGCGGGCTACCATTGTCATTCATATAATAGTTCGTAATCGCATCAATCACTTGAGCAGGTTTTTGAGATGTAGCTGCATTATCTAAATAAACTAAATCCGGATGAGTTTTAAATATCTCAAAATCCTTTTTATATAACATTCTCAATGCTCCTATCTACAAGATCTGTTGCAAACTCTTTGGTGTCTTTATCCATGATTTGCTCAATTATTTCTTTGAAACTCGATTGAACAACCAATAATTTTGCCTGATATTTCGATAAACCTCTACTCATTAAATAGAACAATCTATTTTCATCTAACTGACCTATACTAGCACCGTGCTCTCCGATAACATCATCTTCTGTACACATAAGTGCTGGAATTGAATCCGCTTTAACATCATCACTTAAAAGTAAAACATGTTCCACTTCTTTCCCAACTGCTTGAACCGCACCTCTTTCAAAGTGAAGTGTTCCTCTAAATACTTTTTTAGATTTTCCATTTAAAACACCTTTACCAAGAATATCTGATGAGGATTTTTTCCCAAGATGGTTAACAGTAAAAGATAAATCCAGACCTCTTTCATCAGAAGCCATATACATTGATTTATAATCACATTTGCTTTTGTATCCTAGTAAATTTGTGTCATAGTTAACAATCATATTTTTAGCACCTATTTGTAAATCAACTGCTTTGAAGACACCGTTTTCATGCACTTCTGTTAATACATGATCCACAAACTGAGAAGTTAAACTAGTATTTTGTATTTTTATAAGATTAAGCTCTCCACCTTCTTCAACCACTACTCTTGTTAAACCATGGTGAACAAAATCTGTTTCATTCTCATAAACCATTACAACAGTACCCTTTTTATAAGGTTTCACATGAATATGATTTTCCTCAATAATATGACGATGGTTCTTATAATTTAACCATACAAAGTCATTTTCATCATTTATGACGATATTTAATTTTGTTTTTGATTCTTTTCTGATAAATGACTCAAATTCACTACCAAGTGCTTTTCTAAAAGTCTCTTGATGCATTCTTTCTGCTTTTGCTTCATGTATGACATTTCTATGTCCTCTTTTTACTTCTGGCGTGTAATTATCAGCATCAACTTCAACTACATACGCTGGTAAAGGAACTCTTTTAAAATCAATTCCTGCTTCTTTTAAAGTCATATGCCCTCCTATCCTACAACACCTTCAAGTTCTAACGTAATCAAATTATTTAATTCTACAGCATATTCTAAAGGTAACTCTTTTGTAATTGGTTCAACAAATCCTCTTACAATCATCGCTTTAGCTTCTGCTTCTGGGATACCTCTCGACATTAAGTAGAAAATGGCATCATCAGATATTCTACCTATTTTTGCCTCATGTCCAATATCAATATTACTATTAGCAACTTCTATGATAGGTAATGTATCTGAAACCGATTGATTATCTAATATGAGCGATTCGCAATTAACAGTGGCTTTGGAATGGTGTGCATTTTTTGATGCTTTTAGAAGACCTCTATAAAAAGCATGACCACCACTTTTGGATATTGACTTTGAGTTAACAATAGATGTCGTATGAGGTGCTGCATGAACAACTTTTGTTCCTGTATCTAAATACTGTCCTTCTGCTGCAAAAGTAATTCCTGTAAACTCACTTCTCGCATACTCACCTCTCAGAATACTCATTGGATAAAGCATAGATACTTTTGAACCAAAAGATCCAGATACCCATTCGATTTTTCCATGTGCATCTACAACAGCTCGTTTTGTGTTTAAGTTATACATATTTCTAGACCAATTTTCAATGGTCGAATACCTCAGCTCAGCCCCTTCTTTTACGAAGAGTTCTACCGCACCCGCATGTAAATTTTGAACCGAATATTTCGGTGCGGAACATCCTTCAATGAAATGAAGTTTTGCATTCTTTTCTACAACAATCATCGTATGTTCAAATTGACCAGCACCTTTTGCATTTAGTCTAAAGTATGATTGAAGTGGAAAATCAACTTCTACTCCTTCTGGTACATAGACAAAAGAACCTCCCGACCAAACAGCACCGTGTAATGCTGCAAACTTATGATCTTGCGGTCTAATGAGCGACATAAAGTATTGCTTAACAATCTCAGGATAATCCTTAACTGCTGTTTCCATATCTGTATAAACAACACCTTGATCAATTAACTCCTGTTTAATAGAATGATAAACCACTTCTGAATCATATTGAGCACCTACACCAGAAAGTGATTTTCTCTCTGCTTCTGGTATACCAAGTCTTTCAAATGTTTCCTTAATATCTTCAGGAACATCATCCCAAGAATGTTGCTGTTCAACATCTGGTTTTACATAGTGAACAATGTTTTCAACATCCAATTCAGATAAATCGGCTCCCCACATTGGTACTGGTTTTGATTTGTATATTTTCAGAGCTTGTAATCTTTTTTCTAACATCCACTCAGGCTCTTGTTTTTCTTTTGAAATTTCTTTAATTATTTCTTCATTGAGACCTTTATCAGATCTATAAACATGGCGTTCTTCATTAACTATATCGTAGATACCACGGTCTATATCTGAAACTTGTGTTTTCTTAGCCATAATATCTCCTTATTTATACTGATAGAATCCTTGATTATCAATTTCATTAGCAATTTCTACAGTGCCACTCTTCACAATTTTCCCATCAACAAGTACATGAACAAAATCTGGTTTTATATAATCTAGAATCTTATTATAATGTGTAATAATAAGCATACTGTTATTCTCAGATACCAAGTCCTTTAGATTCTCATAAACTGATCGAATCGCATCAATGTCTAATCCTGAATCCGTTTCATCTAGTATCGCAAGTCTTGGTTTTAACATTGCCATTTGAAGAATTTCATTTTTTTTCTTTTCTCCACCAGAAAATCCTTGATTTAAATATCTTTGAAGATACTCATGTTTCATATCAAGCTTATCCATTATTTGATGAGCTTCTTTTCTAAATCGTGTCATCATTGGAAGAAAACCCGTTTTTTCTTTTATACTTGTTTTTAAAAAATTCTCTACAGTTATACCTGGTACTTCCTCAGGATATTGAAATGATAAAAACAAACCTGCTTTTGCCCGTTCATCCACTTTCATATCAAGTAAATCCTTATCAAAAAAATTCACTTCACCACCATCTACTTCATAACTTGGGTGTCCCATAAGAACATTGGCCAGTGTCGATTTTCCAGCACCATTTGGTCCCATAACTAAATGAATTTCACCTTCATTAATTGATAAGTCTATTCCCTTTAAAATACTTTTACCATCTGCAGATGCTTGTAAATTTTTTATATTAATTATTTCTTTCATTATGCCTCCTTTTAATCCCTAGTAAATTACTGTGAATTATTCTCAATAACATAGTATACCTAATTGGTATACTTGTCAATATTAATTGAGAATAAATCTCATCCCCAATGCTATGAATATTAATCAATAGTTCACTCATTTTAAAAGGAAAAAAAATATCAGGTCATTAACCTGATATCAAAGCTTTTCTTTCCTGTAATTTTTCTTTCATAAATATATGTCTAAATAATATTGTACCCACTAGGTAACATCCAATTGTTACTGCATAAGGCGAATTATACGAAATATGTTCCATCATAAATCCACCAAGTAATATACCTAAGGCTCGTGCAAGATTGTTTGTTGTAGATCTTAAAGAACTAATCAAAGGCCTATAAGTATCGTCAGCAAGTTCCATGTATAGATTCTGTAAGATAGGTTGTGCCATATTCATCAGTGATGACCTAAAGAAAAACGCCAAAGATACCAATACAATGTTCATCGGTACACCAATAAGTATAAGAAATGGTATGGAACCCATCTGTAACATCGTTACCAGCTGATAACGTCCAAATCGAGACATCAAATAAGGGACAATCAGTCCACCAAGTACGGTTCCCATTTGTGCTATGGCTAGTATTGATCCAACACCACTATCACTAAGATCAAGCATATACTTTAAATAGATTCCAAAGAAAGGGACAATCGTTCCTGCTCCAAAACCTATAATCATTGTATAGGATAACATCTTTACGAGTTTTACTGAATAAACATCTTTGATCTTAGAAAATTCTATTTTTTGTTCGTTCCGTGTTTTCTCACCTTTAATAAGAAACAATGGAATCAAAGCAACTAAACTGCTTAAACTCACTACATATAATGCATATCTTACACCTAAATAGTCAGCCAGAAACATAGTGGCAAATACATCCGCTAATAAGCCAGTTATTAAAGACCCAATCATAAAAGCAGCATTTTTTGCAGAAAAACTTGCACTAAACGCATGAATTCTAGTCTCTTCATTGGTTTTTGAAAATAGAAACGGTGCTTCGAAAGTCATTAATGTAGATTGTCCGATACCTGATGTAATACACATCAACTGCATAAACCAAATATTTTTTGTACTTACCATTAATATCGCTGACAAACTAATGGTTGTTAAAGCAAAAGCCAAAGCATTTCTTCTTCCAAATCTGCTGGCTAGAAGAGCCATTACCACTGCAGAGCCAGCAACTGAAAACCTTCTTAATGATAACAAACCGCCAACAACAGCTTCATCGTAACCGATTTCTTTAACGTAGATACCTAAAAAACCATTAAATGCTGATGAGGTTAATCCAAATAAAAATATCACGGTTATAAATAATTTTACTTCTTTACTTAATTTTAAATATTTCATATTACCACCCACATCAGTATACTACAAATTACTTCGAGTATCTAAGAAATATTCATATAACTGCTATTTGTCTAAAAATTGGAGCAACTTAAGGCAATAAGAAGTTGTCCAACAAAATAAAATGGTGGTGCCTGTACCATTGGAAAGTGCTTATTAATAAAGTGATAAATACCTAATTGACAATCCCCCATAAAGAATAGTGTAATACCAATTGTCAATAAAATCGACTGGCTTGTAGAAAAGTAATCACCATAAAAAGTAGATATTGCTCTTGAAATAACCAAACAGAAAGCAAACAAATAAACAAGCACACCCGTCGTCACAATATGGCTTGGTTTACCATCAACACCTCCTCTACCATTTAAAAAGACCACAGTTATTATACAATAAATGATTAACATAACAATTGATATAATTGGATCAGGCGAAGATATCCCAGATAATTTTGTCCATGTAATTCCATAAGTAACGATTGTAAAAAAGAACAAAACCATACCTTTTATAAAGGCTGATTTATCTGTACGACTTACCAATATGCTATCTGCAATTACGGCTATTAATAGTCCGACTACTATACCTATTGTATAAGGTGTTCTATGATCTCCAAAATTACTTAGTCCTGCAGTAACTAAAGCCATTGCAGTTGTCATCGGCTGACAAACCGAAACCAGTTTTAAATTGTTGTTTTTTCTTCCAACTATGTCTCCAACCATGAAGGCTAAGAAAAACGGTAGTGGTATTAAGTTCATTGTTTCCTCCCTTACTTCGAATAATCTACATATATTTTCAAATAAAAAGAAGCATCACAAGGATTACTTCAAATTAATTGCTTTAATAATATTACCATTTAAATCTTTGATCATGAAATGATCATTATCTAGAATAGCATAGCTATTTGGATTATTTTGCTTTGGCAATGTAATTGAACCAGGATTAAGATAATAAACGTCTCCTAGTTTTTCAGCCATCGGTAAATGAAAATGACCATGTATAAATGCATCACCTTCGTTTAAATCTGGCATTTGATTCTTATTGTACAAATGACCATGTGTCATAAAGATCTTGTAATCATCCTTCATTAATATATGATAGTCACCCATCATAGGAAAATTCAATACCATTTGATCCACTTCACTATCACAATTTCCTCTGACTGCAACAATCTTTTCCTTATAAGAGTTTAATAATTCTGCAACTTCAGCTGGATTATAGTCCTTTGGTAATGGGTTTCTTGGACCATGATACAACACATCTCCAATAATCATTAAATGACTCGCTTTTTCTTCTTCAAACTTTTCAATGGCTTTTCTAGCATAGTAAAGTGAGCCATGTATATCCGAAACAAACATTATTTTCATATCAATACCTCCAACTTAATCTTATCAAAACTCTAAATAAATAGCTAGTGTATAGTGATTTTATACAAACGTTCGGAATTTTATATTATTTTACTATAAACTTCTCACAATGAGTGTCGATTTCGGGTTAAAACTCGAATGTTTTTCTTGTTTTTTATAAAAAAGTACACTATAATGTAGTCAAGTTAATAAACATTCGTATAAGTATGACAATATGGGTCATTCGTTTCTACAAACTACCGTAAATAGTTACAGGCTACGAGTTCACTTTAGGAAGGATATTTCTATCTTTTTACGTATGAACTCTGCTGCTGCAGAGTTTTTTTAGTAGTAGGGTTCAGAACTAATAATATAGAATATCTTAGGAGATTTTTATGGAGTTACTCAAAGAAAAAATTTTAAAAGAAGGCAGAGTTGCTGGTGAAGAGATTCTAAAGGTTGACTCTTTTCTCAATCATCAATTGGACGTTAATCTTCTTAATGAGATTGGCAAAGAATTCAAAAGATTATTTGACGAAAAGAAAGTGACCAAGATTCTTACAATTGAAGCATCTGGCATCGGAATCGCAGCTGTTGCTGCATTACATTTTGATGTGCCTGTTGTCTTTGCTAAAAAAGTTGCCTCTAAGAATTTAGACAACGAAACGTATAAGACAGAGGTTTATTCTTTTACAAAACAAAAAAATTACGATGTACGCGTTTCAAAAAGATATTTAAATGAAGAAGATCATATTCTGGTTTTAGATGACTTTTTAGCAAATGGTCGTGCAGCACTCGGATTGATGGACTTAGTTGAACAATCAGGCGCCTCTCTCTCAGGTGTTGGAATCGTAATTGAAAAAACCTTCCAAGAAGGTGGACAACTATTAAGGGACAGAGGTGTTCATTTGGAATCGTTAGCAAAAGTTAATAGATTTACAGATGGCCACATCACATTCGAAGCTTAGTTTATTATTAGGAGGAAGAAATGAAAAAATTATTGGTTTTACTTATGTGCATCTCTTTGGCACTATCTGCTTTCGTAGGATGCGAATCATCAAGTGATGAATTTGTTGTAGGTTTTATTTATGTTGGCCCTATCGGTGATGGTGGTTGGACATATGCTCACGATCAAGGTCGTTTAGCATTAGAAGAAGAATTAGGTGTTAAAACACTTTATAAAGAATCAGTACCAGAAACTCAAGAAGTTGAAAACGAAATCAGAACAATGATTGATCAAGGCGCAAAAGTTATCTTTGCAACAAGCTTTGGTTATATGGATTACGTAGAAAAAATGTCAGCAGAATTCCCAGAAGTTGCATTCTTCCACTGTTCAGGTTATAAGCAAACTGATAATATGGCTAACTACTTCGGTAGAATGTATGAAGCGCGTTACTTATCAGGTATTGTAGCTGGTCAAAAAACTGAATCAAATAAAATTGGTTATGTTGCAGCATACCCAATCCCAGAAGTTATTAGAGGTATCAATGCATTTGCACTTGGCGTTCAATCTGTTAACCCAGAAGCTACTGTAGAAGTTGTTTGGACATCTACTTGGTACGACCCAGCAAAAGAAAAAGAAGCTGCTGTAGCACTTTTAGATAAAGGTATAGATATCATTGCTCAGCATCAAGATACAGCTGGCCCACAGCAAGCTGCTGAAGAAGCTGGTGCTTTCTCAATTGGTTACAACACTGATATGAAAGAAACTGCTCCAAATGCTTATATGACTGCTCCAATCTGGCACTGGGCGCCATACTACATCGAGCAAGTTAAAGCTGTTCAAGCTGGCACATTCGAAAGCCACTCATATTGGGCTGGTATGGAAGCTGATATTGTTCAATTAGCAGAATTAACTGACTTAGCACCAACTGATGCAAAAGCTGCAACAGATGCTGCAAAAGCACAAATCTTAGATGGTTCATTATTTGTATTTGAAGGTCCTATCAAAGATCAAACTGGCGAAGTTAAAGTTGCTGATGGCGAAAAAATGGCTGATGGCGATATGCTTAGTATGATGTGGTTCGTAGAGAACGTCATCGGAAACATCGAATAGGAGAAAACTTGTGAACGAAGTATTTGTACAAATGAAAGACATCTGCAAATATTTTGGCTCTGTTAAGGCGAATCACAATGTTAATTTCCAAGTGAATAAAGGTGAAATTCACGCCCTTCTTGGTGAGAATGGCGCAGGAAAAAGTACTTTAATGAACATGCTGTCAGGCTTCTATAAGCCTGATAGCGGTTCTATTTTTATTCATAA
>PPCM01000550.1_pt1 | contig 29919 bp, 33 predicted proteins | sample 1555541 | NCBI WGS metagenome assembly PPCM01 (sample SAMN05284479, study PRJNA326546) | Marine sediment metagenome, whole genome shotgun sequencing project. | isolation source: marine sediment | place: Germany: Wadden Sea | collected 2012-09-05 | reverse complement strand
TTTTACTAGTTAAAGAAATTTTTTAGGTTTTCAAGTTGAATAAATTCAATATAATAATATTATTATTAATAATTTTAATTATAGAAGAATATATAATATCAACTTTAGAGTTGTCTACATCATACATGAAAAGGATTTTCACGCACTCATGGTTTGTGTTAATCGGAGTTGAATAATATATATGATGCGTGGTTTGCATCAATAAAGTGAATTTAATTTTTTTGTTAAGTTTTTAAAAATTTGATTTGTTAAAAAAAGTTTTCAGTAGAAAGCCTAAGCTCTTCTTCTTTTTTCTTTTTTCATCTTTTTACGTTGCCATTTCCAACGCATTTGACCTTTCTTTTTCCAACGTCTTGAACTTCTCTTCATTTTAGTTGACCTCTTGTCTAATTCATGAAGATTTTGGAGTTATATATAAAGTTAACGGTTTTCGCCGAAACATGAATGATATAACGCAGGAATTAAAATATAATTTTAATAACCCAAAATCATTTTAAATTTTACACATCATTAACGACTTTCGTTAACAACAACCTAAGAAGCAAATAGGTTATTAATAAAGGTTGTCATTTTAATTTTTTAGGGACAACAATTTTATGTTTTTTTACAGTAAATTAAGTATAAATTAAGATATGTTGTTAATTATTTTACAAGCAAGAAAAAAAATGATATCAAAACACCCCCTATATATAATATGACGATAAAATCTAATCAAAAAAAGTTATCCTAAAAAGATTAATCATAATGTAAAATTAATTACTAAATTTGAAATAAAATATTAAAAAAAAAAAAAACAGATAATTAATTTTCATTAATTATAACTAGAAACAATAAAATCAACTTCATAAGAAGATCGATCATCATTATAACACAAATAATCGAATAATGAAATTGCCATATCAGGATTTTCAACCATTTTCAATACAAAACCAGAATCAGATCTATCTTTAGTCTTAAAATTATAACGTTCCATTAATTCATTTGCGCAATATATTTTATTAATTGAACTCTCTGATAAATTAGAAGTCAAATTAGATACAATATCCTTATTTCGATTATGATACGAAATAGTATTTAATATAGTACTAAATCCAGTAGAAAACGCTTTGTCATAACTATCCAATTCACGAATTAACATCTTTTCAAGTTTTAATTTCCTATCAACCATCTTTAATAACCCCCATAGCTAGAAATAATATTATCAACTTTATTTATATCAATACTATTTGATGATTTAATATAAGAACATAATTCAGTAGATATATCAGGATTATCTATAAGATAACTAACAAATCCTGATTTACTAAACGATTTTTCTGAAGAAAATAAACCATTATCAGAAAATGAACTATAAATATCAAGTATATTATCCATATGTGATGAATTTAATTCAGAAACTATACCTTTTGCAGCTATTCTATTCCCCTCTTTAATGGATCCATTTCGCTTATTCTCAATTAATTCACGAGATAATGATTTTCGTTCATTATTAGAATATTTTTTTAAAGATAATGCTGATTTAATAGAATAAGTAATTCCAGAAACACATCCAAGACCAAGAATTGCCTTAAATGGCGTAGGGACATAATCAAAAGTACCTGATACAAGACTAGCACCAGTTCCAAAACCGAATGCACTAAATGCTACTGTATCATATTTATGTTTTAAGTTATCGGATAAAATGTTAATATCCTTATCACATTTATCATTCAAATCATAATACAATAAATTTTCCAACCTTGATTTAATATATTTATTACTCATATTTACTACCCGATAGTAATGTTTTATAAATGTTCTGTTTAAATAAAAGAAGAATTAAAAAATATAATTAATTAATCCTCATGATGAGGACTTGCAAACGAACCTGCAATAAGTAAAGGGAATGCAATTGAAGCATCACAATATACTTTTGCTCGCGGAGCATGAATCTTAACTTTTGCCCAACTAACAGCTTCTTCTTGATTACCACCAGAATCTGATGCATCAAAACCTGCAGCAGTAGAAATATATACAGCATAATCGAATCCTTCCCTAAAGATATTAGCATTTAAGATATAATGTTTTGAAATTCCACCACCTAAAACAATTGCACCAGTCTTTTCACAACTTAAAACATAATCGATGATCTTCAAATGATCACTAGCAGAATCGATAATAACTTGCTTCTTATTCAATGCCTTATTGTAAAAATATAAGATATCACCAATAGCTCCATCAATAATACCTGGACAATATATAGGAATATCATTCTTAAAAGCCCAATATAAATATGATTTTTCATGATCAAACTTAGGATCTGCCTCTAACATTTCACCAAACTTACTCGCAAGAGCACTTGGAGAGATAATTATCTTATCATCCTTAGTTTCTTCACCTAATTTATCAAATACAGTTCTTAGAAAAAATTCTAAATGAGTATAATGCTCGTTAGAAGTATAAATATTTCCTATCCTTCCGACACCAGCGTCAAATAAAGGCTCACCCTTAACATCAAATACACCAATAGCGTGTGGTGACCAACTTTGAGTTAAATCCTCCTCAACACCACCTGCTGCAGTACTAATAACCTTTACAAGATTATTTTTTACTAAATATCTAATATTATCCCTTACACCACTTGAAATCATATTAGATGTGAATGATAAAAATATAGGAACTTTCTCGTTAATCATAGCATTTGTTACACTAATTGCCTTACCTAATTCAGATGCTTGAATACCTGTAGTAGATAATGAGCTTAAAAACTTACCAAAGTCCAAACCTTGTTCAAAATCATAACCCTTAACTTGAGGGAATTTACTTAAATCGACACTCTTCTTTACTTGCCAATATACTTTTTCTTTTTCCATTTTAATACCGATAATAATAATTGAATAATATATTTTATTTTTTGAAAGTTTAATAATAAATTTTAAAGGATAAATACACCTAAAAAGTTTTTTAATTCATACATATATAATATTATACATATAATTTAACACAATTAGAAGTAGAACTAATTAAATCTTTGATTAAAAGTACTTGTAGTAAACAAATATTTTGAATTCATATTTGAATATAATTATGACTTATTTATAAAATTATCTTAAAAATAATTAATAAGCACCACTTATTAGTAGTTAAAGGTTATCTTTATATATGACTGAACGAATATGATTCTATGTCTTTGAATAAACAATTAACCAAAATAGGTATGTATTTGTTATCAAAAGCAGAAGCTGATGTTAATTTAGAATATATCCTAGTTGGAGGATTGGCAGTTCAAGCACATACACATTCTCAATTTAAACAATACCATAGACCAACAATTGATGCAGATTTATGTATTGAAAATATAGACTTCAAGACATTTAGAGAAAACTATGGAAACTACATTGCAAAAATGGCCAAAAATAAGTTTGATTTAGGCCATCATGTAAGGAAAGAACAATTTGCAAATAGTGTACAAATCATCGATACAGTAGGTAGACAAAAAGATATTTTCTTATTAAATTGTACTAGATATCAACATGAATTATACGAAAAAATAGGTAAAGAAATTTCCAAAGATGTACATAGAGAAGGAGTTAGATATACACTTTCAGATCTAGATATAACATCAGATTCTATTGAAAGAAAAGCAAAAATTAGAGATATTTCTGATTTAGCAATTCATGTTTTAGATCCAGATGAAGTTCAAAGAAGAAAATTTAATAATATTGTCAAAAAAACTGAAAAATATGACATAGAAATCAAAAAACCTTTTGAAGCTATAAGAAATAAAATGCTAACAGGATATAGTAATATAGATGTAATATCAATGGATAACCTATATGAAGAAATAATTAAAACATACGTAAGTAATCCTGAACAATATTACTTAGAAAAAGATATTTATGATTTTTATATACTTTCTAAAGCACTTAAATAATAATAATTATAATAATATATTTAAAAAAAATATAGATTTATAAAAATCTAAATTACAAAGATTCTTTCTTTATTTTTATTAATCTACCTTTAAGATGTGAATACAAATCAGTTGGATTCTCAAACAAAGGTGCATTAGTTTCATAAAGTTCCTTTATCGAATCATAAACATCTACATCAGAAAGACTATTTGTTCTATTTGAAAATGCTGGAACAATATCACTTATATCAAAATTATATGAAAAAAAGTTATCAATCTCAGTTCCGCAATCCAAGCAACTACCATATGGTTTCTCTGATGCATCTGCAAATAGATTATTTATATAGCCAAAATAATGATTACAATTATCTGAAGTTAATTTTTCCAAATCTGTTTCCAAATCATCTTTTTCAAGATTAATTACATTTAACTCATTTACCAATTCAAGATATCTCTTAACATCTGGCTTAGAATGCAATTTTTCGATTTCTTCTTTTAACTGAACTCGCTCGAAGGATAAAAGACCCTTTTCCATAGATCTAGCTAAGTAATTTATTACAGATTTAGTTTTTTTTAAAGCAGCATATTCTTTTTCAATATCATCTAAGGAAGAATCAACACGTTCAATATCTACAAGCAAAGAATTACATCTATCAAGCAATAAAGCATTATCGTCTAAACTAGTTGTTGCATCATCAAATTTAATTCTTAATGATTTTCTTTCTTCATTTAATACATCGTAAGAAACTTTAATACCCAAGTATTCTTGAACAATTGCACTTGAATATTCAAGAGTTAAATCACCTGATAAATAAGACTTGACTTCCTGAGCAGATTCATACCCTGTCAATTCTAACTCAATAGGTTCTATTTTACCATTAATTTCATCAAGAGCTTTTTCTACACTAGAAAGCTCGTCATTCAAGAAAAATATTTGTTGATTAATATGTGCTTCCAATCCCATTATAACATCAAAGCGAAGAGTTTAGAAACAGTTTATAATAATTACTACAAGCGTTGTAAAATAAAATTAATAAAATTATTTAATATACTAAATGTGAAATAAAATTACCATGAATTAATCTCAGTTTTTACTTTTTCAGACCAATTATTAACTATTTCTACAATATTCTTTTTTATATTATCTTTATCAAGAACTGTATAGATATATTGATAACCACCAGTATCCATATTAACTTGTAATCTTTTAACTAAACTAGCATCAAGTAAAACCTTCATTGCTTTTTGAACAGTAGTTCTTTCTAAATTCATTTCAACAGATAAATCTTGAACAGAAATTGATCTATCATTATTTTTTAACATATACATAAGAACAGTATAAGAAGTTTTATTCAAATTAAATGAACACCTTACTAAATCTTCAACCTTAATTGTTTTACATGCGAAAGTTATCATATTTATTACACCTTATAATACATTAAATAATATTCAAATAAAATAAATTAAAAAAATAAAAATAAGGAATTAAATATTTCCTCTTAACTTCTCAGCTTCAAGAATTCTTCTAATAGCAATTGCATAAGCTGCAGATCTCATATCAAAATCATTCTCAATAAATTCTTCATAAACTTTATGGAAGTTTTCAGACATTTTACTATGAAGTCTTCCTCTCAGATATTCATCTTCAAAGATTTGACCAGTTCTATTTTGAACCCATTCATAATAACTACCAATAACTCCACCAGAATTTGCTAAAATGTCAGGAATTACTACAACATCATTTGCATGTAAAATATCATCAGCTTTAGGAGTAATAGGGCCATTTGCTAATTCTAAAATAGTAGTTGCTTTAATCTTATCAGCATTATCAACAGTTACTTGATTTTCAAGAGCAGCTAAAACCAATACATCAACATCAAGTTCTAAAATTTCTTGATTAGATACTTTTGAAGCTTCATAATTAGTAACAGTTCTAGTTGAAGTTTTAGTATCAATAACTTTCATAACATCTAAACCTTCAGGTTGATAAATTCCACCTTTACTATCACTAACTGCAACAACTTTGAAACCATCTTCATGAAGAAGTTTTGAAACATGCATACCAGCATTACCAAAACCTTGAACAGCAACAGTTACTTTACTTGGTTCAACATTTTTCTTTTTCAAATAATCTTCTAAAACAATAACTCCACCCTTAGAAGTTGAATCGCCTCTTAGCGGGATACCACCTAAAGCTAAAGGTTTACCAGTAATCATACCAGGTTCATGATGACCTTTAATTTTTTCAAATTCATCAAGCATCCAAGCCATAATTTGCGGATTAGTATAAACATCAGGCGCAGGAATATCTTTATCTTGTCCAATAACTTCATGGAAAGATTTAACAAATTCTCTACTTAATTCTTGAAGTTCTTCTTGAGATAATTCTTTTGGATTAACTTGCACACCGCCTTTCCCTCCACCATATGGAAGACCAGCTAAAGAATTTTTAATACTCATCCAAAAAGATAGAGACTTAACTTCATCTTCATTAACACCAGGATGAAATCTAATTCCACCTTTACCAGGACCTAATGAATTGTTATGAACAATTCTCCATGCAGGATATTCTTTACCATGTACTTTTAATACAGACGCACTAACTCTTTTATGATTTAATAATAAACTCATTTCGGAATCAGTTAATTTCAAGTAATCTCTCAAGTTTTCAATTCGAGATTTAATTTTTTCAAATAAGTCTTCAGACATTTGTTCCACCCTAATTTATTTATATAATTTTAAATTAAGAAAACAATTAATTGTTCTCTTTATTTTTCATATCTTTGTAAGCAGTATAAGCAGCAATTGAACCTTCGCCAGCTGCAACAATAGCTTGTTTTAAAACATTGTTCCTAATATCTCCAGCAGCAAAAACTCCTTCAACATTAGTTCTCATATGTTCATCAGTAACAATATAATCTTTTGAATCTAATTCTACACCTAATGATTTAATAAAGTGAATATTTGGTTCAGCACCAATTTCAATAAATACACCATCAGCCTTAATACTATCTCCAGTATCTAGAGCTAATTCGTTCATCATCATTTCACCTTTAATTTCAGTAACATTAGAATTAAAGATACATTCAATTTTTGGATTCTCTTCAACTAACTTAACCCAACTTGGTTCCGCTCTAAAGAATTTATCTTTACGATAAATAATTTGAACTTTAGTTGCATATTCACTTAATAACAAAGCAGCAGTTAATGCAGAATCACTTCCACCTACAACAGCAACAACTTTGTCCATAAAAAACATACCATCACAAGTTGCACAGTAACTCACACCCTTACCTAAGAATTCTTTTTCACCTGGAATATTTAATTTCCTTTTCTCAGAACCCATAGAAAGAACAACTTGCTTTGCTGAATAAACCTTACCTAAATTAGTTTTGATTACAAAAGAACCATCATCAGCTTTGTTAATTTCAGCAACCATATCCATAAGAATTGGAACACCTAATTCTTTAACATGATTTACCATGTTTTTTGTTAATTCCATTCCAGTAATGCTTGCAAAACCAGGATAGTTATGAACCATATGTGCAGTGGCAATCATTCCACCCATAGATCCTCCAATAACTACTGTATTCATCATATATCTAGATGCATAAATTGCAGCAGTTAAACCAGCAGGACCAGCACCAATAATAGCAATACCATATTCACCGTCAAACTTTTGTTCTTTTGATTCCATTTTGTATAACCTAAAAATATTAAAAATCCCATTAGGAATATAGGATTTCCACACACTAAAAAAAATAGAGAGAATTTTCAAATAACCCCCTTGTAAATAAAAATATAAAAATAATATAAAAACTTTATTGTATTGAATTATGATTTAATTATAAATGATTTTTTAACCATTCAACAATTGCATCTTTTGGTAGTGCTCCCATAAACTCATCAACAACTTTTCCATCCTTGAATAATTTAACTGCAGGAATACTCATAATACCAAATTCTTGAGCAACTGATGGATTATCATCAACATTAACTTTTCCAATTACAACATCATCTTCAAATTCTTTTGCTACTTCATCAATAACAGGTCCAAGCATTTGACAAGGTCCACACCATGGAGCCCAAAAGTCAACAACTACGATTTCTGATTTTGACGCTTCAATTACTTTTTCTTTAAAATTATTATCATTTAATTCGATTGTATGTTCAGACATAATACCACCTTATAATATTTTGATTCTTATGTGATTAAGTTACGCACTACTTATTTATATAGGTATTGTTAAAGTGATTATTTGTGGGTGAAATAATCACACGAAAGTATAGTACAGAGATAATTATATATATGAGTGAATGGACAACTAATATATGACAGAATATATAGTTAAAACAAAATCGGGAAGTTTTTATGAAGTAAAAGAACATAGAACAGGCTTATTTAAAACAAAATACCATTATGAAGTATTAGCAGAAACTAAACATGGTAAAAATAAACAATATACCAAACCTGCAAAAATTTTAACTTTTTTAAAAGGAGAATCTGATTTTTTACCAGTTAATAAAAAAAACTTCATAGAAGGAAATAAATTTATATTTGATCGACCACTAAATAGAGTAAAAACATCTCCTATTGATAAAATTAAAAAAGCTCACTAATTACTTAATTATATTAGTGACAATATAATTTCCTTCTTTTTTTAACATTAGAGATGGACACTCATAATAGTCCCCCTCTGAATTCATAAATACATCATAAGATTTCTTTTTTTCTTTATCTATAAAAAACAAAAATGCTTTCTTAGAATTAATAAAACTTTTTGGAAGTAAAGTTATTCTATCTAATGGAGGAGTTGGAGCATCAAATAAATGTCCAAAGCCAGCTTGTTTTGAATAGATTAAATCATGTTCTGGATATATTGCACCAACATGAGAATCTAATCCTGAACTTGCGATAATAATATCAAAAGATAAATCTGGTGAAAAACGCTCAAGTAGTTCATTATATCTCATAATAACTTCAGCAAAATCCTTATGCTTATCTAAGATAACGTCCATGAAATGAAATCTTGACATTATTTCAGTTTGCTCATCATCAGATGCATTTGCAAGTGCTGGATGTAAAATATATTCTTTGATTAAATCAGAATTACGTTTCAATTCTTCAACACGCTCATCTAATAAGAAAAATTGTAATTTATCATAAGGTAAATCTGAAAAATTCTTACCTAATTCAACATAAAATTCAGGTATAGATCTTCCACCACAAAGTGCAATAACTAATTCATCCTTTTCTTCCAGCATTTCTTCAATTTGATGCTTAAATGCAATGAAGGTCAACTTTGATAATATTTGTTTTGACTTTGAACTTAGTATCTTCATTTTGATTCACCTATTGAATAAATATTTAACAAGATAATAATATACGCATACATTATATAAAAATATGCTGTTGAAGTGAATATTAATTAAAATCATCAGAAAACTTTATGAATAACAAATTACACTAATTAAGTATGAGTACTAATCTTAAGCCAAACTACAAGAATGGAAGTATTGTAAACTTAATGCAATCCATATTAAAATCATATAATATAGATGAAAATAAACAATACGAAGAATTAGAATTTTTAAATTCTGAAAAACTTAAAGAATATCAGAATATAATTCTTATTGTAGTAGATGGACTTGGATATAATCAATTAAAAAAAATGAATTCTAAAAATATTAAAGAATTCAAAAAAAATAAAACACATAAAATAACAACTTGTTTTCCATCAACAACCGCAAATTGTATGACAGCATTCCACACAGGAATCCCATCAAAACAACATACAATAACCGGATGGTTCGTTAATTCTAAAGAAATTGGATCTATTATAGTACCACTTATGTTTACTGCAAGATTTGGAAGAGTCGATTTACGAGAATCAGATATTTCAATGAATCACATCTTCGATTACAAATCAGTATATCAAAAAATTAAAGATCAAAATAATGATGAAGTAGAATCATATGTACTAACACCACGAGAATATGTAATGGGAGAATATAGTAAATTCTCATATAAAGGTGCACTACACATGGGATATAGGAATTATTCTAATGTTATTAAATTATTTTCAGAAGCTATGAAGAAAAATAAGGCTAGTGATAATAAGAATACGAAAGCGAGAAAATATTTTTCAATCTATTTCCCACAATACGATTCTAAATGTCATAGCAATGGTGTTAAAAGTAAAGATACTGTTCAAGAATTTGAAAAAATACTTAAAATCATTAATAAAATCAAATCAAAATCAAAAGGAACTAATAGTAAAATTATTATTACTGCTGATCATGGTTTAATTAATACTCCTAATAGTAAAAAAATAAACTTATCAGAAGATAAAGATTTTTATGATTGCTTACTAAATCCACTATCAGGAGATATGAGAGTTGTATTTGCAAATGTTAAAAATAGTAAAGTTAAAACATTTAAAAAAATAATTAGTGAAAAATATTCTGATATTATAGAACTAAAAACACCTTCTGAAGCAATAAAAGAAAATTTATTTGGATTAGGGAAAGCAAATTCTAAATTTATGAATAGATTAGGTGATTATATCCTTATTGCTAAAAATAATTATGTTATCCAAGATTTTCTTGCAAATGAAGATGAACATTTCTTTAATGCTAACCACAGTGGACTACATGAAGATGAATTATTTGTTCCAGTAATTGAAATTGATTTATAATCAATTTTAGGGGATAGATTTAAATTATTATTATCAATTCTATTTACTATGACTAAAAACTATCCTAAATATAATTCATTAGGAGGAAGCCTAAAAGAACTAGTTAAAGGAACTTTTGATAAATATATTTATGAAAACAAAAATGATAGTTCTGGAATTATTTATAGTGAAAAAGATTTAGTTAATTTCATACAAAAGTACGGTATTGATCCATTAAGTGATAGTTTAGAAGACCGTTTTATGGATCCATCTGATGATATTCAACCTCTAAGCAGTATAACTTATGAAATTGAAGAGGATCATATGAATAAAGAAATATTGATTTTTAATGAACCTGGAAGATACAAAACAATAAGTAAAAAGTATAATGAAAATATTGCTAAAATCATCAATGATAATTATGACTGTTTTTCAACATATAAAATAAATATTAAAAAATAAAAAATTATTTTTCTTCAAGACGTTTATTCATATTCTTAATTTTCTCTCTAATCTGAATTGCAAGTTCGAACTCTAAATTACGAGCTGCTTCTTTCATCTCAGTTTCAAGATTAATAATTAATTTAGGAATTTCTGCTTTAGGAACATGCTTAGTATCTCGAACAACAACTTCTTGCTCTCTAATCTTTTTAATGATTGTTTGAGGAGTTATTCCATGAATGTCATTATATTCCATCTGAATCTTTCGCCTTCTTTTAGTTTCAAAGATTGCAGCATTCATTGAATCAGTCATTTTATCAGCATACATTACAACTTTAGATTCACTATTTCTTGCAGCTCTACCAATAATTTGAATCAAACTTTTTGCATCACGTAAAAAACCTTCTTTATCAGCATCTAAGATTCCTATAAAACCAACCTCAGGAATATCAAGCCCTTCCCTTAACAAATTAATACCTACTAAAACATCGAATTCACCCAATCTTAATTCACGAATAATTTCAGTTCGCTCAATAGTATCAATTTCTGAATGTAAGTATCTTGTTTTAATACCTGCTTCTGAAAGATATTCTGTTAATTCTTCAGCAGATTTTTTTGTTAGAGTAGTAAGTAAAATTCTATGACCATTACTAATTGCATTATCAATTTCAGATTTAACATCTTTAATATGCCCAGTAATAGGTTTTACAAATACTTCAGGATCAATAAGACCTGTTGGTCTGATAATTTGTTCTACTACAGCAGATGAATTTTTTAATTCATACTTACCAGGAGTTGCAGATACAAAAACAACTTGATTAAAGAATTCTTCAGTCTCTTCAAATTTAAGTGGTCTATTATCATATGCACTAGGAAGTCTAAATCCATAATCAATCAAAGATTTCTTACGACTAAAATCACCTTTATACATAGCATGTAATTGAGGGATACTTTGATGACTTTCATCAATAATAAATAAAAAGTCTTTAGGAAAATAATCAATTAAAGTATAAGGCCTTTCACCTTTCTTTCTAAAATCAAAATGTCTTGAATAATTCTCAATACCTTTACAGTATCCAGTTTCTTCAATCATTTCTATATCATAAAGAGTTCTTTGCTTTAATCTATGAGCTTCAATTATATCCAATTTAGGTAATGTTTCTTCAAGCTCATCTTGTATTAATTTAATAGCATCCTTTTTAATTTCATCAGGAATTACGAAATGTCTTGCAGGATACAAATGATAGTGATCTAATTTGTGAATTACATCATTAGTTATTTTATCAAGTTCTAAAATTCTTTCAACTTCATTACCAAATAATTCAATACGAATAATATTATTAGAATAACCAGGAACTAAATCAATAGTATCTCCCTTAACTCTGAATTTACCTTGAGTTAATTCAATATCATTACGTTCATATTGAATATTAACAAATTTCTTAATTAAATCAGTCCTATTAATTGTTTGACCAACTTCAAGTTCAACACCCATGTCTCTATAATTTTCAGGATTACCTAAACCATAAATACATGAAACAGATGATATAACAATAACATCATTACGTGATAATAAAGAAGCAGTTGCACTGGATCTCATTTGTTCAATTTTAGAATTAATCTGTGCGTCTTTTTCAATATACTGATCTTTTGATGCAATATAAGATTCTGGTTGATAATAATCATAATAGGATACAAAGTATTCTACTCTATTATTAGGAAAGAATTCTTTAAATTCATGATATAGTTGAGCTGCAAGAGTTTTATTGTGAGCAAGAACTAATGTTGGTTTGTTTAATTTAGCAACAACGTTTGCCATTGTGAAAGTCTTACCACTTCCAGTTACACCTAGTAAAGTTTGACATTTATTTTTTTTAATCAAACTAGTCATCAATTCTCTAATCGCATCAGGCTGTGAACCTTTAGGTTTAAACTCAGATACTAACTCAAACTTTCCATCCATTTTTATTCAAGATCCTCATATAATTGATTATGCTTAGGAATATATTCCAAATTTACTGATTTGTCATTATCTAACCATTTTACAGTTAAATTAACATCAGGGAATCTTAATCCTATGTATTCAACAATATCCGATCTAAATTGTTTAAATTCAGAATTATCAGTAAAATCATCCATAGAATTTCCAGTTAAATAAATATCTTTAATTGTATAATTTGAATGATTTATGGAAAAATCATCAAAAAATCGATCTATAGTTAGAAGATCATTTGGATATGAATGACACATTCCCCCTATAATATTATTAGAATTATTTTTATTTTCGGAATAAAAAACAACGCCAGTAGATCTTGCAAGACCATATATTTCCAAAGAAACATCATTTGAACTAAATCCATATTGCTCAGTTTCAACTTGAATAGGATTAATAGATTTGTTAACTATATCCATATCACAATCTAAAATATCATTAATATTCATAAAAATAAGAAGTTATATTTTATTTAAAAAGGTTCGTTTAATAGATGTCGTGTGAAATTTTAAAATATAATTAAAAATAAAAAAAAAGAAAAGCTAATTGAAATAATTTAGACCTTTGTTCACAACTTTATGAATTTTGTTTTTTTGGGTTTCATCTAATCTACTTGAATTATCGATGAAAAGAGACTTTGTTTTAATACCACAGAAATTTAGTGTATCTTTTGTTAGAACTTTTAAGGATCTATTTTTCGCAATTAGTTTTTCAAAAAAAGCAGGTCCACCAGTGGTAGTAATAACTAATGCTTTACCAGATAGCAAACCCTTAGGTATTTTATTTACGTATTTGAATGCATATCCACTTACAAAGATTCGGTCAATAAAACCTTTTAAGATAGCAGGAACATTGTTCCACCAAGTTGGATAGATAAAAATAAATTCATCATGCAATACGATTTTTTCTTGAAGTATCAAATTCTTATCAGTTACAAAATCATTACCTGAAGTATAATGTTCTTCAGGATGGAGAACAGGACTAAAATTCATTTTGTAAAGATCAAGAACTTCATATTTTTTCTTCCTTCCATCTAACTTGTCTGTAATTGTCTTTAAGAGATAACCACAATTACCATCTTTATTTGGATGTGCATATATAATTAACATATTCATAAAACCCCTAACACGAAATAATGTAAAAACTAAATATAGAGACGTAGGTGTTATTTTAAAAGGTAATCTTTAACATAGAACTTTTTGACAGTTCAAAAGAATTAAAAACAACAAAAATTTCAAAAGAAATTTCTAAGCTTTATAATTAGAAAAAATAAAATAAAAAATAAAAAACAACAAAAATTTCAAATGAAATTTCTGAGCTTTAAAATTAAAAATTCTAAAATTAAATTAATAATGGTTGTAATATGTTAAATAAATAACCAATAACAATTATCCCAATACCGACAATACTAAAGAAGATTAAAATCAATTTTAAATTCATAGCTCTTCTTAAAATAATTGCTTCAGGCAAACTTAGGCCAGATACTGCCATCATAAATGCAAGTGCTGTTCCAAGAGGAAAACCTTTTTGAAATAATGCAAGCGCAATAGGTATAATTGCAACACAGCTACCATAGAATGGAATACCAAGTAATACAACTAAGATAACAGAAATAAAACCTACTTTAGCCATTATAGTTTCTACAAATGCTTGAGGTACAAAATTATGAATAACTGCACCTAAACCTACTCCGAATAGAATCCATAACCAAAGTTTTTTCACAATATCAGTTGCTTCTTTAATTCCAAACTTAATTCTAGATTTGAAATTTGTAAACTTATTTTCAGTCTTAACATTTGAAACTAAATCTTTTTCAATATGTTTACCAAGATTAAATTTATCAATAATCATTCCTGAAATAATTCCCACCATCATACCAAATACAATATATGCAACAGTAACTTTCCAACCAAATAATCCGAACATTAAAACAAGTAAGTATTGATTAACGATTGGAGATGTAGTTAAAAATGCAAAAGTTACACCAGTTGGTATTCCTAATTCTAAGAAACTAATGAATAATGGAATTGATGAACATGAACAGAATGGAGTTATAGCACCAAAGAAAGATGCAAAAAAGTAACCAGCAAATCTATTCTGTTTTGACAAGAATTTTTTAAACTTTTCTTGAGAAATATAAGATCTTATAATACCCATAACAGTAATCAGTGCAAACAATAGTAATATGATTTTAATAGAATCATAGACAAAGTAATGTGCACTTGCAACTATATGAGATTCAGCATCAAGTTTTAACAGTGTAAAAAAAATAAAATCAATTAAATATTTTATCATTTAATCAATCCTCTTTTTTCTTACTACAACAACATCCACATTCTTGTGATTTTACTTTTAACTTTTTATCGTATTTTTTCATTAAGTCTTTTAAAAATTTCATAATTTCACCTTTAATAATTTTTGAACATAATTTGGATCTTTAATACAACAATGTAAGAATTTATCTTTCTTAACAGTATCAATTAGACCTGCTTTTTTTAGAATTTGAATATGCCTATAGATTACAGATTGATCTTTAGATAATTTATCAGCAAAGTGACAAATACAATTACAATCAGTTTTACAGTCATCTAATAGTATCTTTAGAATATCAATCCTGACAGGATCAGATATAGCTTTGTAAAATTCCGCAATATTTTGAGTTGTGTTCATTTGCATATTTGTGCAAACATGCAAACTATTTAAATGTTGTGTTTATTTTGATAAATTAAAATATAGAAATAAATATTATAAATCTTTAAATTCATCTTTCAATTTTTTAGATCTTAATAGACGATTATAAGTTATCGCAAACCTATGAGCTTCATCCCTTATTTGTTGAAGTAATTTTAAACCTTCATTCTTTTTATCTAATAATAAAGGCTGTGAAAGACCTGGGAAAAATACTTCTTCTTCACGTTTTGCTAAAGAAATCATTGGAACTTTTAATCCTAAATCTTTTAATATTTTCATTGCAGCACTAAGTTGACCTTTACCACCATCTACAATTATTAAATCTGGAAAATCTTTACCTTCATCCCTTAATCGCTTGTATCGTCTTCCTACAACTTCATTCATAGAACTAAAGTCATCAATACCATCAACAGTTCTTATTTTAAATCTACGATAATTAGAATTATCAGGTTTACCATTTCTAAATTGAACCATTGATGCAACAGTAGATGTACCTGATAAATGAGAAATATCAAAACATTCAATAACGTAAGGCATATCGTTTAATCTTAATTGCTTCTTTAACTCTTCAACTTTTTTCAAATGACCAAAAAAAGTAATTTCAATATTCTTTTTTACAAGCTCTAGTAATTGTTTTTTCTCGCCAATTTTAGGAATAGTAAGAATAACATTAGAGCCTCTTTTATGATTTAAAAATTCTTGAACATCTTCGCCTACTTTATCAGGTAAAATTATTTCTTTAGGAGTTGGATTATCATCATAATATTGAGTTATAAATTTGTTCAAAAAATTGTTTTCTAAATCAAAAATATATTCACTTTTATTATTAAGAGTTCCTTTGTAAATATTAAATAAAATTAAATAAACTTTATCATCTTTAATTTCATAATTAATAATATCTTCATTAATTTTACGATGACGTTCCATATTTTGACGCTCAGTAAGCTTTTCAACTGCAAAAATTTTATTTCTTAAATTTAATGCTGCTTCAAACTCTTGACGATCTGATAAGTCACTCATCTGATTATTTAATGAATTAACTAATTCTTTATATTTACCTTTAAGAATTGATTTTACTTCATCAATTTTTTTCATGTAGTCTTCTTCAGAAATATAATCGACACATGGTGCTTCGCATAATTTAATATGATATCTTAAACAGGGCTTCTTAGGCATACGCTTACATGTTCTTAATTGAAATGTCTTACGTAAAATTTGTAGAACGTAATCACGCTCTTTGCCTGAAATAAAAGGTCCGAAATATGTACCCTTAGAAGTCTTTTCCCTAGCGATTACTAATCGGGGGAATTTTTCATCAGTTAATCTAATGTATGCATAACGTTTTGAATCTTTTAGATCAATATTATACTTTGGTGTATGTTTTTTAATTAAAGTATTTTCAAGCAGTAGTGCTTCAACTTCAGTATTAGTAACTATAAAATCAACAGAATCAATATTTGACACAAGAACTTTAGTTTTCGGATCATGATCTCTTTTTTGGAAATAACTAGTAACCCTTTTTTTAAGATTTTTAGCTTTACCAACATAAATAATTTGACCTTTCTTATTTTTATAAATATAACATCCAGGATTTGTTGGAACTAAAGTAAGATCAATCATAAAAAGTAAAAACTAATTTTTATTTAAATAATCTTTGTTTGCATTATATGATATTATATTCGAGGTTTTACCAATATATAATTGACCCCATAATTTCTCTGCAGAATTATCTAATTTAGAACAAGAATCTAATACATCAGATTTAACGTATGTAAAATATAATCCAACCTTATCAAGTTTTCCAATTAGATAGATGTCTTGCTTATCTAAATGATTGAAAGACACATTAATAGATACTGGCTCAATATCAATAAAAGATGATAAATCATAATTTTTTGGCATTTCAGATTTAGTTTCTTTATAATCAGGTATTAACATTTCAAGAACTAATTTATTATCTAAGTATTTTAATTTAGACAAATAATTTTTACGTAAATGTTTACGTGAATCATTAATCAAACCAACTAAATTATGAGCTGCGTCCATAATCCAAAGCATGTTGAAACTTACTTATAAATATTTGTAATTTCTTTCAAATTACTTGATTTTATTCTAGAAGCTAAAAGTTCATAATGTGAACTTGAGATTGCAATTCCTGGAGCTAATTTAGATCCAGATTCAACATATAGAAGATAAGTTTCATGATATCCAATGATATCAATTTTTTTAGAATCTGAATTTTTAAAATCAACAGTATATCTTGATACACCTGAACCGTTTAAGAAATTAAACCGATCACTATGATCTAAATAATCACCAATTACACATCTAACATATGTGTTTGAACATTCTATCTTTTTTAATTCTGGCAATACAGCTTTAACAGTAGGTGGTAATTTATCAATTTCTGAAGTCATTCCAAAATAAATTTTATCTGTAAATTCATCAATTCCTGTCATTTAAAAAAATAATTTTATTAAGAGTTTAAATAAATTTATATTCTAAAAAATATAACTTTCTCGTCTAAAATGATTTTAAAATAAATATAAAAAGAAAAATTAAAGCATCTTCTTCAAGAATTGTCCAGTATAACTGCCTTTAACCTTTGAAACTTCTTCAGGAGTTCCAGTTGCAACAACTTTTCCACCTTCATCTCCACCTTCAGGACCTAAATCAATAACTTGATCAGCAGATTTAACAACATCTAAGTTATGTTCAATAACAACAATACTATTACCCTTATCAACTAAATCATTAAACACTTTAATTAATTTTTTAACATCATGGAAATGTAAACCAGTAGTTGGCTCATCTAAAATATAAATTGTTTTTCCAGTTCCTCTTTTAGCAAGCTCTCTTGTTAATTTAATTCTTTGAGCTTCACCACCAGATAAAGTAACTGAACTTTGACCTAATTTTATGTAACCAAGACCTACTCTTTGAAGTGTTACTAATTTTCTATAAATTCCTGGAATATTTTCAAAAATTTCAACCGCTTCATCAACACTAAGTGCTAAAACTTCAGCAATATTTTTATTTTTGTATTTAACTTCAAGAGTTTCATTATTGTAACGTTTTCCTTTACACTCTTCACATTCAACGTAAACATCAGGTAAGAAATTCATTTCAATTTTAATCATACCATCTCCCTGACATGCTTCACATCTTCCACCTTTCACGTTAAAAGAAAATCTTCCCGGTTTGTAACCACGAATTTTTGCTTCAGGTAATTCTGCAAAGATATTTCTAATTTCATCAAACAGTTTTGTATATGTTGCAGGATTACTTCTTGGAGTTTTACCAATTGGACTTTGATCAATAACAATTATTTTATCAAGATCTCCATCAATAGTAATAGATTTATGTTTACCTGGAACAGGTTTAGATTTATTGATTTGTCTCATTAAACCTTTGTATAAAATTTCATAAATAAGAGTAGATTTACCACTGCCTGAAACACCAGTAATAGATGTAATGACACCTAGTGGAACTTCAACATTAATGTTCTTTAAATTGTGCTGTTTACAACCAGTAATTTTAACACTACCTTTAGCAGTTCTACGTTTTTTTGGAACTTCAATAAATTCAGCACCAGCTAAATATTGACCTGTTAAAGATAAAGGATTATTAGTAATTTCTTCAGGAGTTCCCCTAGCAATAATATCTCCGCCATGAATACCTGCACCAGGTCCCATATCAACTACATAGTCTGCAGTTCTAATAGTATCTTCATCGTGTTCAACTACAATAAGAGTGTTTCCTAAATCTCTTAAGTGAGTTAAAGTATCAATAAGTTTTGCATTATCTCTTTGATGTAAACCGATAGATGGTTCATCAAGAACATATAATACTCCAGTAAGATTAGATCCAATTTGGGTTGCAAGTCTAATACGTTGCGCTTCGCCACCAGATAAAGAACCAGCAGTTCTAGATAAATTCAAATAACCTAAACCAACTTCATTTAAAAATTTCAATCTACTATTAATTTCTTTTAATACTTGAGTTGAAATTTCAAGTTGCTTCTTTGTAAATTTTAAATTATTAAAAAACTCAACAGAATTTTTAACAGATAGATCAGTTACATCAATAATTGAAGAACCAGCAATTTTAACAGCTAATGCTTTTTCTCCTAATCTTTGACCTTTACAAACTTGACATGGAGTTACTCTCATATATTTTTCAAGTTCTCGTCTTCTATAATCAGATGAAGTTTGCTTATGTAATCTTTCAGATTGAGGAATTAAACCTTCCCAACCATCATCCATATTCATAGATGCGCCATTACTCCATCTACCTTTAATTGCTTTAGTAGTTCCGTAAAGTAATACTTCTAATTGTTTTTTAGTAAATTCATTAATAGGAGTAAACATATCAAATCCAAATGTTGTACCAACAGCTTGCATTTGTTGTAATCTCCAAGAAAAATCCATTTTACCATATAATGAAATTGCACCTTCAATAATTGGTTTTGTTTTATCTGGAATAATTAAATCAATATCAAATTCCATTTTAACACCAAGACCATTACAATCTTGACAAGCGCCAAATGGACTATTGAATGAAAACATTCTTGGTTGTAATTCTTCAAATGTATAACCACATTCAGGACATGCATTATTTGCAGAGTATAAAGTTTCTTTATCATCCTTATCAAGAATTAAAACTAAACCTTTTGACTTTTTAATAGAAATTTCAATAGCTTCCATTAGTCTAGTTTTATCAGATAAGTCTAACCTATCAACTACAGCTTCAATGTCATGCTTTTTGTATCTTTCAAGATCAACTTTTTCATCAGATCTTACAAGATTTTTATTAATTCTAACTCTTCTAAATCCTTCTTTATTTAGATCTTCAACTAGCTTTTCATGAGTTCCCTTTTTTTGACTAATAATAGGAGCAAGAATAGTAATTTGTTCATCTTTTTTGAATTTAGCAGAAATTAGTTTGAATATTTTATCAGGAGTTTGAGATTCAATTTTTAAATTATGAATTGGACAGAATGGAGTTCCAACTCTTGCGAAAAGTAATCTAAAATAATCGTAAATTTCAGTAACAGTTCCAACTGTACTTCTAGGATTCTTACTAGTTGTTTTTTGTTCAATTGAAATTGCTGGTGATAAACCTTCAATTCTATCAACATCAGGTTTATTCATTAAACCTAAAAACTGTCTAGCGTAAGCTGATAATGATTCAACATATCTACGTTGACCTTCAGCATAAATAGTATCAAAAGCTAAGGATGATTTACCAGAACCTGATAAACCAGTTATTACAATAAATTTATCTCTAGGTAATGTAACATCAATATTTTTTAAATTGTGTTCACGTGCACCTTTAATAACAATATCTTTCATAAAGTTAAAAAAATGATATCAGCTTTAAAAACATTATCTTTAAATGTCCTTTGTCCTGTGTTTTAGAATGGTAAATTGCTTAATTTAATTTTAAGAACTCATTTAAGAATGGAACATAAATATATTCAGAATTATCATCCTTAAATTTAATATTAAAAATTGAAAAATCTAAATTAAATAATCCATGAAGTTTTACATCTACAGAAATATCGCGACTTCTTAAACCAACTTGCTGTAAGTCAAAGTCATGTTTAATTTGATCACGTAGTTTACTATTTTTTTCTAGAAGTGTATTATATTTTTTTTGTAATGATTTAATTTTATCATCATATTTTTTCATTGAAGTGAAATCTCTTGCATTTTTTGATTTATCTTCATTCTCTTCAATATTAAATAAAATTTTATTTTCTTTTTTAGTTAATTCATCATACTTTACTTGATTATGTTCAGTTTGAATTTTAATTAAATCATCCATTTCCACTTCATGTTTTTTTTCAATTTCTGAGAAATTCTTAACAATAATTGGTAATGATAATTTAAGTGAATCATCAATTTCAGAAAAAGATTTTTTCATTAAAAATTCATTATTTGTATGTTTTAAATCTAACTCATCAAAATTATTAAAACTAATTAATTGATCATCAAATGATAAAACAGAACCAAAATGCTTAGTTGTTTTTTTTATAGTTTTAATATTATATTCGACCATAAAAATTAAGCCATTTTTTTTAACAGATGATATATTATAATTAACTAAATTTTTTTCAATAACAGGAATATTATCATATAACTTAACCAATGAATCTTTTTCTATAAAAGGAATTTCAAGGTTTGAATAAATAAAATCAGATGAATTAGTTTCAATAATATTACTTATAAAATAATGATTTTGATCAAAATAATCTACATTAAATTTAGTAGATACTTCTTTATCGAATGAACCTTTTAATTCATCAAGTTTATACAATTTTTTTAAATCTGATTTGAATTTTATTAAGTAAATTTTTTTAGCATTACAAGTATATTTAACATCATGTTTATCTAAATAAGATTTCAATAATTTTTCTAATACAAACTTTATATCCATTTTTATCACATGTCAAATATTGATTTATTTTTCAAGCTTTTATTATTACTTAATGTGTCATCGTCTTTGTTATTAATAGGTTTTATTAAATCAGAAAATATTTCACCATCAAATTTATTTATCTTTTCAACATTTGATTTTGCACCTACTAAATCTTCAGTTAATTCTTTTTCAGAATCTACTAAATCTTCAGCCATAAAAGAACTAAAGACTTTTGACTCAAAGGAACCTTTTGATTTTAATTCACTTAATATTAAATCCATTTCACCAATTGCAACATTGAATAAATCAATTTTTTCATACAATCTATTTAGTATATAAGATTCAATAGTATCATTAACAGAAATATTATGAATTTTAACATCACGTGTCTGACCTAACCTATGAACTCTACCAATTCTTTGTTCGATACGCATAGGATTCCAAGGTAAATCATAATTAATTAAAATATGAGCGAACTGTAAGTTTCTACCTTCACTACCTGCATCAGTACATACTAAAATTTGCTTATTATCTTTAAAATCTTCAATTGCTTTTTCTTTTTCAATCGGTGTCATCTTCCCATTAAATAAGACAACTGAGTATCCTGCAAACTTTAATTCCAGTGCAAGTCTTTTTTGAGTTTCAACAAATGTAGTAAAAACAATTGCTTTATCATTACCTTTAATTTCTTTTTTTAATAATTTAATTAAGTAATCTAATTTTTTATCTTCAGTGATTTGTTCACCGTTGTAAATAATAGAATCAAGTTCTCTCACTTTTACATCATCATCTAAAGTTTCACGATATCTTTTCAATGCTTCAAGTCCAGTTTTAATAGAACTTGTTAATTGTCTAGTTAGCATAATTAATGAAAATGTAAGTAAACCTTTTTGTCTATATTTTTGAGCAATATTTTTTAATTCTTCCTTAGATAAATTTCCAATATCTTCTACATCACTATTTGTAGTAGCTTCAGATTTATCCTTAACCTCAATATATTGCTTTTTAATAAATGCAATAACATCTGAATAAAACTTTTGTTCAACTTTTGAATAATTAAGAAGGTGAGTTTTTACAATTCTATCTACAAATTCAATCCCAACGTCTCGTCGAAGATTTCTAATCATAATTTTATCTAATTTTGAACGAAGTACTGAATTATTCTTTAGTAATAGGCCATCTTTATCGTTAAGGAAATTATCAGTAAACTTAGATTTAGTTCCAAGTAGCCCCGGATGTAGCAAATCACATAGTGCCCAAAGTTCATATAGATTGTTTTGTAAAGGTGTAGCAGTCAACATTAAAAAACGCTCTTTATTTAGGTTTTTTACAAGCTTATAATTCAAAGTTGCACTATTTTTTAACTTATGGGCCTCGTCAACAATAATTAAATCCCAATGAACCTTCAAAATTTCATCATAATGAGAACCTTGTTTAGCTGTATCAATGGATGAAATAACCAAATTTGATGATTCATAAATAGATGGATCATCCGCAATATCAAAGGATTCTAAAAATTTTGATTCCATTTCCTGCTTCCATTGATATTTAAGTGTTGCAGGAGTTAAAATAAGAATTTTCTTTACAATATTTCGCACTAAAAACTCTTTAATTACAATACCAGCTTCAATAGTCTTACCTAAACCAACCTCATCTGCCAAAATAACTCTATGAGATAAATTATTTAGAACTTTCAGAACGGTATTTATTTGATGATCGTATAAGTTAATTTTATTTTCAAGTAATGGTAATGACTTTAATTCATCAAAAGATTCAATTAAACTCACTTTTTTAGAGAAATAACTAAGCATGACTTCCTCTACAGAGGATTTAACCCCTTTACCTTTTCCTAAAGAGTCCAGAACTTGACTCTCATTTATAAAATTAAATTTAACCATTTTCAAAATAGAAAATTAGAATAATAATATCATAAAGGTTGCATGTATTTATTAAGTTTTTCTTTAATATATGCTTATTTCTCGATAGTAATACTATGTTTATACAATAAGGAGTGTCATTAAGTTGTCACCAAGTAAAAGGCGGACACTACTTGACTCATAGTGTCCCACTACTAAAAAATGACGCAAAAATATGCTTACTTCAAAGAAATATTTATAAATAGATAATAATTACTCCTACTTAGTGATAATTATGAATCAATTTATGAAAAATACTAAACATTCATTCCACCTTGTGAAATCAGATATTGAAGTGCTAAAAAAAGAAATTAGCAGAATCAATAAAACACAAGAAAAAATTATGGAAATTTTATCTCAAATGAGAACAAACGAGTTAGAAATGTACAAAAACGTTAATAGATTATCTAAAGACGTAAAAACAGGCACTAAAACTAAAGTAATTACTAAAAAAGTTAAAGTTGCTAGAAAAATCGTTGGTTCCAAAAGAGGAATTAAATATCATATTAGTGAATGTCCATTTGCAAAAAACATTAAATCAAAAGGTGAAATGTTATTTGAAAGTGAAGCAGAAGCTAAAAAAATGGGTTATAAGCCTTGTTCATGTGTGAAAAACTAATTCACACAGATTTTTCTTATTTATTATAATTTATTCTAGAATTTAATTAATTAAAAAATTAAAAGAAAAAAATAGTCTAAATGACTAAATTATAAACTTCTTGCAACGTATACAATATCAGTTGCAGGTTCCTTAGTAAAAGGACAAATAGCTCCTTCTGGAAGAGTTTCATCAAACGGAATATTCAATGTCTTACCAGTTGTTAAGTCCTTAATAAGCTCATCAGTTGCTGCGTTATTTTTGAAGTATGTTTTAACAATTTTACCTTCCTTAACACATTCACTAATCTTATCTAAATCTGAGTATTCTTCAACAATACTTGATTTCAAAAAATCATTAGCTTTAGCATATAAATTATTATGAATATCGTCAAGCATTGTAGGAATATTAGATTTAACATCATCGATTGAAACAGTTACTTTCTCTAAAGTATCTCTTCGTACTAAAGTTAAATTACCTTCTTCTAACTCACGCATACCAACTTCAACTCTTATTGGATAACCATGAAGTTCAGCTTCACTAAATTTAAAACCAGGAGAAATTCCTTCTCTTAAATCTGCAACAGCATCAAATTCTTTAAGATCTAACTTAAGTTTATTAGTAAACTCGATTAATTCAGTATTATCTCCTTTCTTTAAAATTGGAACAATAATAACTTTATTTTCTGCAAGTCTTGGAGGAATTACTAAACCTTTATTATCAGAATGCATCATTATAATTACACCAATAACTCTTGTAGATAATCCCCATGAATTTTGATGTACTAATTGAGTTTCTTGATTTTGATCTTGAAAACTAATATCAAAAGCTTTAGCGAACCCTTGACCTAAATGGTGAGATGTACATCCTTGAATTGCTTTACCAATAGGTAAGAATGCTTCGCAAGATAAAGAGTATTCAGCACCTGCAAATTTTTCTTTATCACTTTTCTTACCAACTAAAGTTGGGACAGCTAAAATATCATCATAAGTTTTCTTGTAAAGATTAATTAAAATATCCATAGCTTCTTCATCAGCATCTTTTCTAGTTGCAAATGCTGTATGACCTTCTTGCCAATGAAATTCTCTACCTCTTAAAAATGGAGTTGGATTCTTAAATTCCCATCTAACTACACTACACCATTGATTAATTTTTAATGGTAAATCAGTATACGACCTAACCCATTTTGAAAAAGCAGGATACATAATAGTTTCAGAAGTAGGCCTAATTGCCAATCTCTCAGCAAGTTTTGAACTTCCACCATGAGTTACCCACGCAACTTCTGGAGCAAAACCTTCTACATGATCTTCTTCTTTAGTTAAATTACTCTCAGGAATTAATAATGGGAATGAAGTATTCTTAACACCTTTTTCCCTAATAATTTTGTCCATATAATCTCTAATTCGATCCCACATGAACTGTGATCTGGGTCTTAAAACATAACAGCCGGATACTTTTGTGTATTCAATTAAATTACTTTTATTGATTACGTCAGTATACCATTGATTAGTCTCTGTTTGTTTATCAAATTCAATACCTAATTTGTTATGTTTTTTAGCCATAACGAAGAGTTAGTACAGTCTTATTTATAAAAGTAATTGTAGAAATAAAAAATTAACCAGTTTTCAATACCAAGGAATCTAAATAAAAGCCTTTGTGAACGTCATGTAAATCAACAATCCTATCTAGAGTTCCTACAATACCTTCATAATAAGATCCAGACTTAGTCTCCAAATCGTTTAAAGGTAAATAAAAATCAAGTAAAGCTCTATTAGGAAATGTTTTAAAAGGAATTTTATTATAATCGCTAACAGAAGCATCGTAACCCAAGTGATTAATAGAATGCAACAGAGGATAATTTACACTATGATAAGAAAGTTTTATACCATCATCACAAGCTTTACCTGGATTATGTCCGCAATGAATGTCAATCCACAATTTAGCTCCTGTTTTTTTTAATTCCGACATAATTTCACGATAAGAATTTTCACAAATATCACCACTAAAAACAGAACTAGACTTGACCTCATAAAATTCTAATGAGTCAACAGACCCATATTTACAATCAAACATATTTTTTACAGCACGACCCCATTCTAATTCACCATAATGATAGCCAATTGTTACAAGTGTCGTTACCATAAAAAAAGGAAGCAAATCTTCTTTAAATATTTATCCCAAGACGACAAACTTATAAATCATTATTCAATTCATAAACAGTTATCCAATTAAGGATATGATAATCATGGAACAAAATATAATTATGGGCGAACTATTACAAAAGAACAAAGAATTTTCACAAAGTAATAAAATTGAATTTGATAATTTATTAGAACTTAAAGATAAACATACTAAAGGTCAATGGCCTAAATCAATTGTTATCGCATGTTCAGATTCAAGAGTACCTCCTGAGCTAATTTTCAAGCAATCAATAGGCGATTTATTTATTATTAGAGTTGCAGGTAATGTTTTGAGTAATGACGTCATAGCGAGCGCAGAATACGCTATCAATCATGCAGGTGTTGAACAAGTTATTGTACTAGGACATACTTCTTGTGGAGCAGTTGGTGCAGCAATGCAACCAGATAATGATTCACCATTTGTTAAGAAATTACTTGATAAGATTAGACCTTGTATCAAAGAAGGTATGACAATTGATGAAGTTGCAATTGATAATGTAAATCATCAAGTTGAAAGTTTTAAAAATCTATTACCAAGTATAACTACTAAAGCAGTTAATGTTGTTGGAGCTTTCTACGATTTAGAATCTGGTATTGTTGAAGTTTTAGAAAATAAATCAAAAGAAATTTCAGAACCTGTTGAGAAAGTTCTTGTAACAGAATAAGATTAAAAAAAAATCAAAATGATTTTTTATTTTTATTATTTAATTTTGTAAGAAACCGAATTTTTTTCTTAATTGAATAATTGCGTTTCTTCTATTCATTCTTTTCCAATTGAATCTTTTATCCATTTTAGTTGCCTATATATTTTTTAGAGTTTAAAGTATGATTAATACCATTACGATAAATCCAAATTGAAATCATATTATATTATTTATAAATTTATCTAAATAGAATTGATTAAAGTAAAATTTAGTTATTAATATTGAATAAAAAGTTTTTAGAAATTGTTAAAAAAAATGGTGCCCCGTCCGGGATTCGAACCCGGGTCTTAGCATCGAAAGTGCTAAATGATTGGCCGGACTACACCAACGGGACATGTTGTTTTCAACCAATAACTTAGTGATTTTCTACCTTATTTAAATACTTTTCGGTTTCATTTAAAAAGTGGTCAAAATAGTCCATAATTAACAATAGACATTCTGTTTTTTTAATAACTTTGTTTAACAAAATTAACAGATTGTGAATTTGTTTGTTTGAAAATTAAATAATCTAAACTAAATATTTGGAAATAATAATTATTTAGAAAATCAAGAATGAGCCTGGCGGGATTTGGACCCGCGACCTCCGGCTTTCCTAAGCAGAAAGCTACATGTTTGGAACACTGCCATATAAGACCGGCGCTCCACCCGGCTAAGCTACAGGCTCATCTTGTAATAATTAAGAAAAATAACCTATTTAAATATTTTTGTATTGATTACTGACGATTCTTTTCAATTTTAGCAATTAAAAATTCTAATTTAGTTGGATTAACAGTTTTCCTTCTAATATAATCAGAAAGTTTATTATTTTCCCTATTTGAATAAGGAAGCATATCTTCCCCAGTAATTAAGGAAACATAATGATGCTCATCTTTATTGTTACGACGAGAATGATGATCTAAAAAATTTGGACAATCACGAAATACATTACGATACACTATTTTACCAACATCAATAAGAACACCATCTATATCTTTCATGAAAATATAATTAGGTTTTGAGTCATAAATTAATTTATCATAATTATCCGCAAGAGTTTCATATTTTGATTTTAATTTATCTAAAATAATATTATACACCCTTTGGAAATTTTGCTTTAGGATAATGACCACGTACACGCTTTTTAAGATCCGAATAAGTGCACTTGTATAATAGAGCAGGATTTTCTTTGTAATTTAGATTATCTGGTAAATCTTTACCATTTAATGCATAATCAATTAAATTGACCTTTTTCACAAGACTTCCTGGATTTTTATCAGTACCTAAACCCAACAACAATACTTCAGGTTTCTTTACCCAATCCATATCTCTTGAATCGCAATATTCTATTTTAGGTTCTAAATAATCAACTGGAATTCCAATTACACGCTCGTACCAATTACCTTTCTCAGGTTTAGCAACACCTCTCCCAATAATTAAATCTCTTGAAGTAAGTACATTTTCAACAACTTTTGTTAATAAGGAATAGTTGTTAGTATAATCAATGCCTTCAAAAGTATAAGCATCGGCCTTATCTTGAAGTGTAGTAATGTCATAAGTAATTAAACTTAAATTATTTTTTATTTGAGATTCTGACATTTCAAAATTAGATTCCAAATCATCTAAATGAATATTTAAATCACTTGAAATATACCTATAAATATTAGGTAATTTTTTAATTGCTTTTGATGCAGTTAAGGATAATCTAGAAGAAATTAAACCTTGAACCAATTTTGCATTCTCCTTTTCAGTAAATAAAATATAAGGATTTTTTGCAATTTCAGAATCAGATAATTTGAATTCATCATGAAATAAAATATAATTACCGATTACAGAATCTAATGAAGCTTCTGCTTTTCTTCTCACAGGAACCTCGGATCGTCTAACATCTATAGCATCTAAGAAAGAATCTAATGTTTTATATTGAGAAAATTTAGATTGATCTAATTCAAAATCATGACCATATATATCTGTTAACTGACCGAACATAATGTTCAATAATATACCTTATTTAAATATATTTGGTTTTTGTGACTTTAAAGTGGTGAATTTACTTTTTATAATTTCCCAAATTCATAACCATATCAACAACTAACTGATCAGGATTATTCAAACTATCTCTTTTGAAACCATTTTTAGCATAAAATTTCTCGGCATTCAATAACGAACTAAGTTTAATGTCAATCTCAGAAGGGTCTTTACCTGAATGCTTACAACTTATGAGTGCGTCATCAAGCAGAAGAGATAATATTTTACTACCATATCCTAAATTGTTTTTTACTGTATAGATTGAACCAATTTGATTATTATACATAGAACCGTAACCAACTAATTTATCATTATCAAATAAAACACGTCTACGTTCACCTACATAAGAATTACTTAAACTTTCAACAGAATGAGCTTCGATCATGAAATCCAAATTAAT
>PPCM01000549.1_pt1 | contig 29938 bp, 21 predicted proteins | sample 1555541 | NCBI WGS metagenome assembly PPCM01 (sample SAMN05284479, study PRJNA326546) | Marine sediment metagenome, whole genome shotgun sequencing project. | isolation source: marine sediment | place: Germany: Wadden Sea | collected 2012-09-05 | reverse complement strand
AAACCGCCTCCACGCCCATCTGGCCGCAATTCTGATAGAGGGCGACGCGGGCCTTGATACCTGCCGAACCCGGACAAGCAGCATGGACGCCGGCGAACTGTACGTTGCCGCAAGGGTTTTCCGCCGAAACAACCGGCCCGACCTGATCGGTCAAATCCTGGAAAGCCTCTCCCCGTATAATGAAATAAGTGCACAGGCCCTCTCCAAATAATGAAATAAGTGCACAGGCCCTCTCCAACGCGCTTATCGATGAAGCCTATCTCCGACCCGAACCGGTTCTTGACGGCCTTGCAATCGACTCGGCGCATACCCGGATTTTTGCGAAAGTCGCCTGTGACGCCCGCCTGAAAGATACCTGGCCGCTGATCGAACCCCTTCAAAAAGAATCTCCGGAGACCCTGGCCCTTGTGTTGCGGATGGCCGGGCGAATCCGCGGCAAGGATGCCCTCCCCCTGCTGTTGCAATCACTGGATCATGATGAGGCGAATGTGCGAGAGGAGGCCGCCGGGGCTCTGCTTCGCCTGGGAATGCTTGGCGAGGTCGTGGACCGTTGCCGATCCCCCAAGGGCCCCGTGACCGCCCTTGGTCTTGGCGGCGGAAAATCGGAGGTGCCGTTCCTGATCCAACTTGCGGAAAACGGTCCCTCCCCCGGGATACTGCTTGCTCTCGGCCTTTTGGGGGATATCGCGGCTTTTCCGGTTCTCCTTGACGCCCTTGACCGTGACGGGTTGTCCGAGCCGGCCGCCCAGGCGCTGGAACTTATCACCGGAGCCGGCATCCAGGATAAGATTTTCACCCCGGAGGAGATCGACAAAAAGGAGCTGTTTCCAAACGAGCTTGAAAAACTTGAACGTGACGGCTGCCTTTATCCCCCTGGAGAGGAGCCGGGAACCGTCGCGGCCGAAATCTCGCAAAACTCCGATGCATGGCGCGGATGGATGGATCAAAACACCCGGCAGTTCAAGCCGGAAACCCGCTACAGGAACGGCAGGCCCTGTTCACCGGAATCTTTGATCGAGAACATGAAATCAGAAACCCTCCCGAGATTCCTGAGGCAACTCGCCCATGAGGAGATGGTGATTCGTTATAAAGTGGATTTTCCCTTTGAAACGGACCGGCCTGCCTCTTTTCAGAAACAGGCCCTGGGGGAGTATGAGATCTGGGCAAACTCGGCGGAGAACTCTTTTGAAAAGGGCCAATGGTATTTTGCCGGCCTCTTAACGACATAAGGAGCAATAACCCATGGAACTATTAAACCAACTCACAGCCGGGGGCATGGAGATCGTCCCGGGCCGGATCATCAACATCGGGGAAGACGGCAAGCTGCTGGTAAAGACCGACTCGGGCGGCATGAAGATCGCCTGTGATTTTTTAAGAACAAGCGCGGCCCCCTTGCCCCACTTATACCTCGGCACACCGGTGCTCTGTGTTGCCGACGGGAGCCGGGGATATGTTCTCGGCATCATCCAGCCCTACCTTCCCGAATCCGAGGAAAAGAAAGAGGCGGTGGAATTGAACCTGGCGGCAACGGATAGCATTGAACTCACCTGCGGCGACAGCATGCTCTCCATGGGTAAAAACGGAAAAATTGTCCTGAGGGGAAGCAACATTACCACCCGGGCTTCGGGACAGAACAAGATCAAGGGATCCACGGTCAGTATCAACTGACAAACAACGCGCACCGTTTTACTTAACAGCACGGATTGAGGAGATCGCTTTTTCGTCATGTGGCAAATAGAGAACCATACCCCCTTTGGCGCCCAAAGCGCCTTTGCAAGGGATCGCAACGGCGCGGAAACATGGCTGGTTGCGGTAAAAGCGTCATACCTGATAAACAGTGACGGCAGCCTGGAGATCGGAGAACCCGAGGAACCGCTTATCGCTCCGGAATACTTTGGCGCGCCCGCCGCCTCCTCCCTTAAATACGATTCCGACCTTCCGCTTTTAAAGCCCGGCACGGATGTCATCCTCCACGGCCATGCCTGCCCGCCGGACGAAAACCCCGTTTCGGAAATGCTTGTCTCACTGAAAGTCGGCCCGCTGGAAAAGACCCTCTCCGTCAAGGGGGATCGATTCTTTGGTAAGAGCATGTCCTCCCCTGCTCCCTTTTCCAGAATGCCCCTGACCTATGAGAACACCTTTGGCGGGGTGGATGATTCCATCATGCATGACGGATTTCCCCATACCTTCCCCGAAAATCCCCGGGGCACGGGCTTTGCTCACAGAAAAGCAAACCTGAAGGGAAGGAAGGCGCCGAATATCGAGTATGTCAAAAACCACTGGAACAGGCCCGCCTGCTTTGGCCCCCTGCCCCCGGACTGGATGCCCAGGGCCCGATACGGCGGCACATATGACGAGAAGTGGATGGAGGGGAAGGCCCCTTTCCTCCCGGATGATCTGGATGACCGGTTCTTCCATTGCGCCCCCCCCGACCAGCAGGTGCCCGGCCACCTGAAAGGCGGGGAACCCGTTGAAATCCACGGGATGTCGCCCTCCGGGCCTTTAAAGTTCAGGCTTCCCGCGCTGGACCTGATGTTTAAAACGGTCCTGGGCCATAAGGTGAAAGAGCATAATGCGAAACTTCATACCGTGATACTGGAGCCGGACACCCCCGGATTCAGCATGGTATGGCACACGTCCGTCAACTGCCACAACCAGGACCACATGCTGGAAAAAACAATCATCACATGACAAAACCTTCCCGAACACAATATTCCCCGCCGGTATCCATTATCGGAACAGGGGCAAGCACCGCCGTGGGATTCACGGCAGCGACAACCGCGGCATCGGTGACAGCGGGTATCAATCGCATCACGCAACATCCCTATATGGTCGATTCCAGGGGCGAGCCCTTTATCACGGTCCATGCCCAATACCTTCCCATTTTAATAAACGCCCTTGAACGGTGTTGGGAGCTCGGTCTTTCGGCGGCAAGCGAGGCCATTGAAGTTATCGCATCCGTCCCCGCCGACATGGAAGAGATCCCGGTGATCATCGGCCTTCCCGGCACTCGGCCCGGTTTCACGGATAAAATGGCCGGGGAGATTGCGGCCCGTTTTGAAAAACTTACCCATCCGTTTTGCCGCTTATCCCCTGTGGAAACCGTTCGCGGCGGCCACGCTGCGGGCCTTTCGGCCCTCGAGAAAGGGTGCGGGATCATCTCGGAGGGCCATGCCCCCCTCTGCCTTGTGGGCGGGATCGACTCCTGGATAAACCCGGACGACCTGGAACATCTGGACTTACAGGGGATGCTGCACTCTAACGCGAACCCCTGGGGCATGGTTCCCGGCGAGGGCGCGGGCTTTTGCCTCCTGGCATCCGAAAAAACCCTGGAAACCCTTGATATCCCCAGCCTTGCAACGATTCCGGCAATCTCGACCGCCATGGAAGAAAACCTGATCAATACGGACACGGTCTGCACCGGGGAGGGATTGTCCCGCGCCGTATCCCTGGCGGCCGGGGAAGGCGCCCCGCCAGATTCCGGAATAATCGACCGGATCATATGCGACCTCAACGGCCTCAGATACAGGGCCGACGAGTTCGGCTTCGCCCTTGTCAAGAACGGCAAATTATTCAAGGCGCCGACCTCAAACGGCCCCGTCCCCATCAATTACCCCAATATTGCCTTTTCAAAGGACCTCGTGAAAAGCACCACCACCGTGCTTGCGGACGGCGGCCATATGTGCGGCAACAAGGGGTCGGAATTCTACAAGAGCATCGGTGATGAACCCGGCTCGGTCGGCGGCGTCACCTCGGGCACACACCTGGCCGAGGCCACCTGGATTACCTATTCACACGATGTTTTCATGGAGGGCAAGAATGTTTGCCGCTTGGCCGACAAGATGCTGATGAATCACGGCAATACGGCTTGTCTGACAGGGGTTAAACAAAAAAACTTTTCCAGCGATCCTTTGCACAACATGCTTTGCAATATACTATGCGAAGTGATCGAGAAAAAGAAGGAATTTGAAAAGGATCTCAAAAACAAAGGTAAAAAATTCAAATTTTCAAAAGAAGCGGAAAAATTGGCCAAGGGTAAATATTCGGATGAGCTTGCCAAGCATGGGCTGAATCAGGGGGTTGATCATAACTTCGGCCAATTTGTCGTGGGCTCCGTCCCGCCCATTCCCGGCTCCTCCTGCGCTATTCAGGGGATGCCGAGGCCATGGAGCTAAAGCGCAAAAACTCGCAAGCTCAGACAGTTTGCGCTTCTTCACGCTCCATGGCCTCGGCATCTATTCCCCGGATAGCACAACGTCGTACGCCGGAAACGGGCGGGACTCCGCGCCTACCGACAAGGGCTTATGGCCGGTATTGTGACCAAGCCCAAACATGTCAATGACTCCAGCTCAATTGTGCAGACAGTGTCTGCACAATTTGATGATCGAAAAAAATCCTCGGTAAATCCACATTTTATTACAGCAATTCCTGCCTTTGAGCCTCGTGAAAAACAAAGGGTGATTTTTTCTGAAGATACAATGCGGTGACTTGGCCGGACAGATTTCGCGATAAAATGCTCGGTGGAGCCGGCTCCAGTAACCCACTCGAAAAAAATGGCCAGATAGGCGCAGATTCCAGAATAGGCGTCATACAGTTGTCTATTGGTTTTCACCCAGTAGTTGGGAAGCAAGGAGGCTTTGGGAGGGGGACTGTTCAAGGAGTTTTTCCGTTCATTAAGCCACATGATGCCCTTTTTGCGAACATCCCCGTCAAAATTTTCCGGTTCGGGCTGCAAGGCCACCGGGATCACGGCAACCATCCTTTCTTCTCGCAGATTGCCCTCCATCGAAAAAGAAACGGGTCTTTGGGGCTCAATGCCCTTGAAAGCCTGTCCCGCATACGGGTTACTTTTTCTTTATCCATGTCGCTCGCCTCAATCAACGCTGATGCTTCGGAAATCAACGTTTCAGCCTCAAGAGACCTGCCGCTGCTCAGATCAAACGCATTGCTTGTCAACCAGTTCACGACATCACCGTGGAGCTCGAAATCGCGTTTGGTAAGCGTAACAACGGCTTTCCCGTTTTCTCCGATATCAAAATCAAACCATGCATCCTTTTGAGCATCGAAAAACGGTTCCACGGAAGCCATGACAAGCGGTGAGTGCGTGGCGACAACCAACTGCACCTCGATGTTTTTTTTCATGCTTTTCATGACATTCAAAAGCGCCGATATCAGGCTTCGCTGCCATTTCGGATGAAGGTGCGCCTCTATCTCGTCAATCAGAAAAACGATTCGGGAGGTTGATTCCCGACCCAGCAGCTCACTGGACTTCAGATGTTCATCCCAGGCCCACACCAGAAGATAAGCTATCGATATAATTCTTTTCATTCCCGACGAGGCATGAATCACCGGCACTTCAATGCCATAGGGCATTTTCAGAGTCGGGATATCCCGTGCATCGTCCAGGCTGACGCGTGTCAACTTACCCGGCACTATTCTCTCTCCGCCCGTGGGTGAAAGTATTGCCAGAGCATTGCATAAATGCTTGAAGGCTTCCCCTTTCTCCTTTTGCCAACCGGCCCAATCGGAAATAAGGCCATTACACAACGGCTTGCCCTCTTTACTTTTCAGGCCATCCCAGACTTCCTGAGGGGTAAACACATAAGCGGGCCGTTTTTCATGAGCGGCTCCATTTATTTCATCGAAATAATTCCTGGCCGGGTCCCAGACCGCAAAACCGCCATCGGGCTGTGCATAGAGAATCAATCCCGGCATGGTCGTTTTGCCCCGGGGAAAAACCCATGCCTGTTGTTCCCGGACAAAGGGAACCTCGATATCGGTCTCGACGCTTGTTTTTCCTGTGCCGCCAAACGAAATCGCGGCTTTTTTCCCAGGATTCGCCGGCCTTGCCATATAGCCGCATGTCAAATCGGGATTGACCTCCTGCGGCCATTTGCGGGTGAGACCCCACCAGGCGATGTCCATGATGAAACTCTTGCCGAGGCCATTGTCACCGGTAAGCAGGTTCAATCTCTCGGCAAAGGTAATTTCCATATTCGGGATCGGCCCGGTGTTTATCGTTTCAATTTTCCCAAGCATTATTTCCTCTTGTTTCCGGCTCCGCAGATTTCCCCTCCCCCACCGGGAAATCTGCATTGATGAATCCCAACAATATTTCATATCATCCGGTTATATTCAACAAGACCTTGAAACCGATTTTATCGGGTTGTCCCCATTCATTAACGCCGCTTCAAATCACCCAACCGATTCATTACAATCTACCTGAATCTTGATAGCCAATAAGGTGACGATTCTTTTGTCATTTATCCCCCCATAAGGCAGTCGGAAACCGCCAATGAAATAAACGGTTCATTGGGCGATCTTGGTTGTATTAACGTGCAACTACCGAATTGACCGGCACCCCACGTTATTTAGCCAAAAATTTCATTTAACCAAGCTTCAAAATATGACATATAGCTCGAATGCCGGTTCATTCGACAGAGTGCCGGCCCTTAATATAGAGAAGGCTGAAAATGGAACACCAATACCTTGAAAAACTAAAGGAAACAAACCCCGCCCTGAGGCTGCTCAACGCGGACAATATGCCGCTGATCATCAGCTTCCTCCATCATATGTTTGTGGAGACGAACCGGCGCTCCATCCCCCAGCAGGAGTTGGAGTCCAGGCTCGGGGACTACCTCTTTCGCCTACGGGAACTCCACGGGGAGGAGCGGTATCCCAGGAGCGCCAAGGCGTACCTGGATGAATGGGCCAGGGGGGAGAACGCGTTCCTGAGAAAATATTACACGGATCTCAGCGACGAACCCGAGTTCGACCTCACCCCGGGCGCGGAAAAGGCCATGGAGTGGCTCAAGGGGCTGGAGGAGCGGCATTTTATCGGCACCGAATCCCGACTGCTCACGGTGTTTCAGCTACTCAGGGAGATCGTCGTAAAGACCGACCGGGACGCGGAGCGGCGGATCAGGGAGCTCCAGGCGGAGCGGGACGCCATCGACGACGAGATCCAGAGGATCAGAAACGAGGGGCTCGCACCGGTGGACCCGACCCAGGTCAAGGAGCGGTTCTTCCAGGTGGAGGACACGGCCCGGCGCCTCCTGTCCGATTTCCGGCAGGTGGAGTTCAACTTCAGGGCCCTGGACCAGGAGACAAGGGAGCGCATCGCCGTGAGCGACAAGGCAAAGGGCGTGCTCCTGGACGAGATCTTCAGGGACCAGGACGTGATCTGGGACTCGGACCAGGGCAGGAGCTTCCGGGCCTTCTGGGAGTTTCTCATGTCCCCTTCCCGCCAGGGGGAGCTTTCCGAGCTCCTGGAAAAGGTGTTCCGACTTTCGGAGGTCAAGGACCTTGAGCCCGATCCCTTTCTATCGCGGATCAAGGTCTTTCTGCTGGAGGCCGGTGAAAAGGTCTACAAGACCAACAACCTCCTGGTGGAGCAGCTCAGGAAGTTCCTGGACAACCAGGCGTGGCTGGAAAACCGGCGGATCATGGAGCTGATCAAGGAGATCGAGAAGGGGGCCGTGGAGCTGAGGGGGGATGCCCCAAAGGAAAAGGTCTTTGCCTCGGTGGACGAGGTGAAACCCCAGATCGAGATCGTTATGAACCGCACCCTCTTCACCCCTCCCAAAAACCCGGTGATCGACGAGGCCCCCCTTGAAAGGGGAGCGGCCGAGGTGGATGTGGAGGCCCTTTACACGGTGAACCATATCGACGAGGGGAAGCTCCGCGCCAATATCCGAAAGGCCATGGGAACCGCAACACAGATCGCCCTTTCGGGGGTGGTCGAGCAGTTTCCCGTGGAAAAGGGCCTTGCCGAGGCCGTCACCTACCTGAAGATCGCAACGGGGGATGAAAAGGCCTTGATCGATGAAAACGCCTGTGAGACTATTCCCATCGCGGAGGGCGAGAACGGCTCGAAAACCGTTAAAATGCCCCTGATCATATTTGTTCGTTAGCATATGAAGGAACCGTTTTTGGATACAGCCGAAAAGACCGAGAACAACGCGGCGGGGATGTCCGCCGTATTGATACAGATGCTCAAGGGGGTCCTGTACGAGGACCTGCGCCCGGACCTCTGGCGCGACCTGCTCCTCTTCAGGGCCCAGGTGGGCGATTATTTTTGCCGCATCGGCCTTGTGCTCTTTATCGACGAGGCGGAAGGGTACGCCTTTCTCCGCCAGAAGGAGGAGGAGAGCGGGGAGGAACCCTCGGAATCCCCGAAAGAGCCCCTGCCCCGGCTGGTGCCCCGCCGTCAGCTCAGCTATCCCCTGAGCCTGCTCCTGGTGCTGCTCCGCAAGAAGCTGGTGGAGCAGGACGCGGGGGGCGGCCAGACCCGGCTGATCCTCACCCGGGAGGAGATCATCGATATGATCCGGGTCTTTTTGCCCGAGTCCGCCAACGAGGCCCGGCTGATCGAGCAGATCGACACCCATATCAACCGGGTGGTGGAGTATGGTTTTCTCCGACGCCTTAAGGGAGAGACGGGGCGCTTCGAGGTCAGGAGGATCATCAAGGCCCTGGTGGACGCCGACTGGCTCACGGACTTAAGCGACAAACTCACGGAGTACAGAAACCATGCCGCGCGGGAATAATAACGACACCATGCCCCTGCTGGATTTTTCAAAATCCGACACCGAGGCGGGGTTCCGCCTCAAGGAGCTGGAACTTTACAACTGGGGTACCTTTCACAGGAGCGTATGGTCCATCGATCCCGGGGGCAAGAACAGCCTTCTCACGGGGGATATCGGCTCGGGAAAATCCACCCTCGTGGACGCCATGGTCACCCTCCTGGTTCCCCACAACCGGATTGTCTACAATAAGGCGGCCGGCGCGGAAACAAGGGAGCGCACCCTCTACTCCTACATCCGGGGGGAGTATAAGAGCGAAAAGGACGACCTCACCCAGGCGGCAAGGGCCGTTGCCCTCAGGGATTCCGACAGCTACACGGTGCTCCTTGCAAGGTTCGCCAACAAGGGGTACGGACAGCTTGTCACCCTGGCCCAGGTGTTCTGGCTCAAGGACCAGAAGAAGTCGCCGGAGCGCTTCTTTGTGGTGGCCGACGGGTCCCTGACCATCGAGAAGGATTTCGGGGATTTCGGCAGCAATATCCTGGACCTCAAGAAGCGACTGAAAAAACAGGACGGGGTCACCCTCTTCGACAACTTCAAGGCATACTGCGACAGGTTCCGCCACCTCTTCGGCATCGGCAGCAACCAGGCCCTGGACCTCTTCTACCAGACCGTTTCCATGAAATCCGTGGGCAACCTCACCGATTTCGTGCGCATCCATATGCTCGAAAAGAGCGACGTGGAATCCCGCATCGACGAGCTGCGCCGAAACTTCGACAACCTGAACCGGGCCCACGAGTCCGTGCTCCGGGCAAAGGCCCAGATCGCCAAGCTCTCCCCCATGGGCGAGTCGTTCGGCCGGTACCGCAAGGTGGAGGAGGCGATCCGGGAGCTCAAGGCGTGCCGGGATGCCCTTCTCCCCTACTTTGGCTATCACCGGTCGAAGCTCCTGGAAAAGCGGATCGAGGAGCTTTCGCAATTGCTCACCAAACTTGACCACCGCATCGAGGCCCTTGATTCGGAAACCGTGAAGCTCCAGGAAAAGGAGGTGGACCTCAAGGTGGGCATCGCCGAAAAGGGGGGCCGCCGCCTGGAGGATATCCGCAAGAGCGTTGCCGAGCTGAACAGGGAGCGGGACCGCAGGCGCTCCATGGAAAAGGGTTACCGGATCTGCGCCCGGGCGCTGGATCTATCGCCCGCGAAAGACGAGGAGACCTTCTACGCCAATCGGAAAAGCGCCGAAACCCTCCTCGGGAAAATTGAAGCCGACCTCACGGACCTGGGAAACAAACAGGTGGATATCGGCATCGAGATCAAGGAGAAGAAGGCCCACCTCACCCTCCTCCGCGAGGAGATCGACTCCCTGAAGAGCCGCAAAAACAATATCCCCCTCAGGAACCTCAAGATCCGAAGGGAGATGGCAAAGGCTTCCGGGATCGCCGAGGACGATCTGCCCTTTGCCGGCGAACTCCTCTCCGTGCGGGAAGAGGAAAAGGAGTGGGAGGGAGCAATGGAGCGGGTACTCCACAACTTCGGCCTCAGCCTCCTGGTTCCGGGGGACCATTACGCAAAGGTCAGCCGTTACGTCGATAAAACCCGTCTCGGTGGGAGACTTGTTTATTACAGGACAAAGGAGGGGGAAAAACCGGCAAGCCCCCTTTCCCGGGACGTGGAAAACCTTCCTTCCAAGCTCAATATCCGCCCCGACACCCCTTTTTACGGCTGGCTCGAAGGTGAACTTGCCAGAAGGTTCGATTACACCTGCTGTGATGAGCTGGAAACGTTCAGGAGGCTCCCCAAGGCCATCACCCGGAACGGCCAGATAAAGTCCGGCGGCAAAAGGCATGAGAAGGACGACCGCCACAGGCTGAGCGACCGCGGCCGCTATATCCTCGGCTGGACCAACAGGGAGAAGATCCTGGCCCTCGAGGCCGAAGCCGAAACGGTAAAGGCCGAAGGCGCAAAGCTTGCCGAGGCAATCGCAACGCTTCTGAATGAGCAACGGACACTCCAGGAGCTGCGGGACAGTGCAAGGGATCTCATCCGGATCGAATCCTACAACGAGATCCACTGGCAGCCCACGGCTAAGGAGATCCAGGCACTCGAGGAGGAACGCAGGCGCATCGAGGAGAGCTCCGATCTTCTCAACTCCCTGCGGGAGGAGCTGGAAAAGGTAAAAAAAGAACTTCTGGAGAAGACAGAGCGCCTGAGGGATCAGAGGGACCTGCGGAGTAAAAACGAGCAGAAACTCGGCGACCGCAAAAGGGAGTATGCCGCCGCCCTCGAGGTCGCGGCGGAAATGGAGGAGGAGGAAAGGGAGCGGATCTTCCCCCTCCTCGACGGATTCGCAAGGGAGATGGGCGAAAAGAGCCCCCTCTCCCTCCAGAACCTCGACAAACGGCAGCGGGAGCTCCGCCACCTGATCCAGCAGCGCCTGGACAGGGAGGAATCGCGGATCAAGCGACTTGAGGAGCGAATCCTCAAACAGATGGCCGCTTATAAAAATGACTACCCGGCCGAAACCACCGAGGTGGACGTGAGCCTGTCGGCCATGGGGGATTACGAGCGGATGTTCAAGACCCTCTCCGCCGAGGATCTGCCCCGGCACGAATCCCGCTTCAAGAAGCTCCTCAACGAGGGCACCATCAACAGCATCGCCCTGTTCCAGAACCAGCTGGAAAGGGAGAAGCAGGAGATCCAGGAGAAGATCGGCGCCATCAATATCTCCCTGAAGCAGACCGAGTACAACCCCGGCACCTATATCGAGCTGGTCACCGACCCTACAAGGGATGTGGACGTGCGGAACTTCCAGCAGGAGATAAGGCAATGCCTTGCCAACACCCTCGAGGGGGACGAGCTGTACAGTGAGAACAAGTTTCTCCAGGTAAAGGGGCTGATCGAGCGGTTCAACGGCCGAGAAGGTCTCACGGATCAGGATCTTCGCTGGACCCGCAAGGTCACCGACGTCAGACACTGGTTCAACTTCTCGGCAAGCGAAAGGTGGCGCGAGGACAACACGGAAAAGGAGTTCTACTCGGATTCGGCGGGAAAATCCGGCGGGCAGAAGGAGAAGCTTGCCTACACGATCCTGGCTTCGGCCCTTGCCTACCAGTTCGGCCTGGAATGGGGGGCCAAGAGGTCCCGTTCCTTCCGCTTCGTTGTGATCGACGAGGCATTCGGCAAGGGGTCGGACGAGTCCACCCGTTACGGCCTCGAGCTGTTCAAGAAGCTGAACCTCCAACTCCTCATCGTAACACCTCTTCAGAAGATTCACGTGATCGAGGATTATATCCGGGCCGTTCACTTTATTCACAACGAGGGCGGGAAAAACTCCATGTTGCGGAACCTCTCCATCGATGAATACAGGAAAGAAAAGGAGGAACACCTTTCGAAAACCATTGCCGAAATAACAGGCGATTCGACCACGGCAATAAGTGTTGATCCTTCCTCCGTTGAATCATTCAACACTGTCGTAAACTCGCGCCAACGGGAAGGAGTAGAGGCGAAGACCGATGCGAGTACAAAATCGGCCGCCGACATAACAACGACGGGAAACATCGATACGCCCGATGGGGTAAACGGCAAAACCAACGATAAGGCGGGTAACGATCCCTCTCATGAAAAAAGCTCCGGAATCACCGCAGGGCAGACGGACAATATCGCCAATGAGCTAACCGCCGATACCGAAAAGCGAGTTACCGCCGGCAGTTCGGATGGAATTTCCACCGATATTGCCAAACAGCTTGATGCTGGTAACGAAGATGATATTCCGACCGGTAACGACAACGGCATTTCCACCATTATCATAGAGCAGACTGCAACCGGTAATACCGCTAGCCTCCCCATGGAAGACACCAACAAGCTTAAAGCCGATCTCAGGGAAAAAGCCGCCGCAAAAACAGAAAGCGAATTGCCCTTCGGATTTAAAAGCAAGAAACCCGCCGGAGTTTCCAATTGATCACACCGGCAGAAATTCGAAAAAAGGCACTCGCCTACTGGAACAATCGGCGTTTCCTGAAAGCCGCGCTCTCCGGCGAATCCCTTTTTCCCCTGACAATCCCGTTTCGCAAGGTATCCGCCGCAAAGGCCCTGGAAGACTTTACGACGGTGCGGAACTGGATAGCGAAACTTCGGGCGGAAAGCCGTGAACAAACCGGTTTCGGTTACACCGTGATCTTTGCCCGGGTCAACCATCGAAAGCTGGGGGAACAGTCCTTTCCCGAAAAAATCGTCTTTGAAACCGCCGGTGACTATCTCCGATTTATTGGTAAAGAGGAGGATTTCCGGATCTTCCGGGAGCTGTCCCAAACCATCGCCCAAAGGCATCCCGGCCTTGCTCCCTTTATATCGGCGAAATGCGGAAAGATTCTGGAATTTCGGGACCAGTGGCCGGGCCTTTTGTCCGTCGTGGATTTTTTCATCGCCAATCCCCGCCCCGGCAGATACCTCCGGGAGCTTACGATTCCCGGAGTCGATACCAAGTTCGTGGAAAAACACAGGGGCATCATCCGGGATCTTCTGGATGAACTGCTTCCGGAAAGCGCGATCGATACTTCGGTCACCTCCCTCTCCGGGCAGGGGTTCCAGAAACGGTACGGCCTTAAATACGATGAGCAGCTTATTCGTTTCAGATTTCTGGATTCATCTCTTTGCATGGGATTGGGGGCAAAGGATATCAGCGTTCCCGTAAGCGAGTTCAGAACACTTGAGCTTCCCTGCAAGCGGGTGTTTATCACCGAAAACAAGACAAACGGACTGAGTTTTCCCGAGGCCGCGGACAGCATCGTGATCTTCGGGCTTGGAAACGGCGTCCAGTCCATTCAGGATGCGTTATGGCTCGGGGAAAAGGAGGTCTACTACTGGGGAGACATCGATACCTGCGGTTTCCATATTCTCTCCCTGCTCCGGGGGGCCTTTCCCCATATAAAATCCATGCTCATGGACCGGGATACCCTGTTTTCGGCCCGGGACCAGTGGGTAAAGGAAAAGGAGGAAGAACGCCATATGGCGGAGCTTCCGAATCTCACCGCTTCGGAATCGACGCTCTACCGGGAATTAAGGGACAATCTAATTGGAGAAAACGTCCGCCTGGAGCAGGAGCGAATTCCCTTTTATCGAGTCGTCGACGCAATCAAACGTATCCTTTGATCAACGACCATTCCGGCAATGCCGTCAAATGCCCTGTGTCCATCCTGAGTCCATAAATTATGAACATCGTGATGACGGGGCATTTCCCGCCGGGCCTCTCCGGCCCGGCAGGTGCCCATGGATTACAGTTGAAATCTTCCCACCATCACATTCAACTCTTCTGCCAGCTTGGAAAGCTCACCGGCACTCACGTTGACCTGCTGGGTGCCGCCGGTAATCTCGTCCGCCGCCCGACTCACCTCCGAGATGTCCCGGGTCACCTCCCCAGCCACGGCGGAGGTCTGATTCACGTTCATATTTACCTCCTGGATACCCGCGGCAGCCTGGCTCACATTGCTTGAAATCTCCTGGGTCGTTGCCGATTGTTCTTCAATGGCGGTGGCCACGGATGTGACGATCTCATTGATGTCGTTAATGATCCCCACAATGGATCCGATGGCGACAACGGATTCTTCGGTGGTGGACTGCACATCCGAAATCTTGGAGCTGATCTCCCTTGTGGCATCGGCCGTCTGCTGGGCAAGGGCCTTGATTTCCCCCGCAACAACGGCAAACCCCTTGCCGGCGTCCCCCGCTCTGGCCGCTTCGATGGTTGCGTTGAGCGCCAGGAGATTGGTCTGTTCGGAAATATCCGAAATGGTATCGGTGACCTTGCTGATCTCGGCGGCGGCCTTGCTCAACTCTTCCACCTTCCCGGACACCATTTCCGCATCCCTGACGGCCCTGGAGGTTGTTTCGTTCCCCTTTGCCGTGTTCTGGGCCACCTCGTTGATACTTGAAGACATCTCTTCCGCCGCCGCCACGATCATCTGAATGTTCGTGGTGGTCTGCTCCGTTGCTGCGGCCACATTGTTCATGGCGGAGTTCATCTCCTCGGCGGCGGATGTTACCGAATTCGTATTATCGGCGGTCTTCTGAGCACCGTCGCTCATCAGGCTTGAGATATCGCTCATCTCCCCTGCCGACTTTTTCAAGGTAAGGACACCGGTATTGATATCGGAAATCATTTTCTTCAAGTTTTCCACCATGGTTTCCATATCCCGATAAACACCTGTATTTTCTGAAGCATTTCCGGATTTAAAATTCTGATTCAGTTTTCCTTCCGAAATTCCCCGAGCCACCTCGGCGATACGCAGGGGATCCCCGCCGAGCTGGGCAACGACGTTACGGGTAATGACAAAGACCAACAGCACCCCGATCAGTATGGCAAAGATGCTGACGCCGACAACTGCGGACACGGAACGACTGTTTGATGCCTGCAAACGGGGTCCGATCTCGTCCTGCACCCCTTTTATAGACAGTTTAACCTCCTCGACCAGTTCCGCGATATTCGGGCCGATCTTGTCCAGGGTATCGCGAATCAAGGCGTTTCTCTCCACTATGATCGCCACCACATCGTGGAATCCCTTTTCATAAACACCCCTGGCCTCCTTCACCGTCTCGAAATGTTTCCGGCGTTCAGGATTTTGCAGCTCCCTGTCAAGAATATCAAGGTACTCGCTCATTTTTTTAAACTCGGAATCCACACGGTCCGAGTCGCTCGTGCTGTTGGTATCCAGAAACTTCACCACGTAGAGGCGAGCCAGGAGGAGATGCTTCATTGCAATGCCGCTGTTGTAAGCGGCATCCACGTCGCCGTCCCGCTGGGCCGTTTCCATGATGTAGGTCAGGGACTTTTCCATCAACGGGCCTTTGTGGTTGAGGACCTCATTCACCAGCATGTTCCGCCTGCCCTTGAACTCGATCACCTGTTGGAAGGCATCGGCATATTTAACATGCTGCTCATCAACCAGATCGATTTTTGCGGCCCGATCCGGGTTGTTGATCTCTTTTTGCGCGGTTTCAAGAAACCCTTTCATTTTCTTCGTGTACGCTTCGTACTCCTTGAGATCCTTATCACTTCCGGTAATAATGAAATCCTTGACGTTCATTCGCACCATCAGCATGTTCGCCTGCAACCGCCCTGCAAGGTTCGCGTCTCTGGCCATTTCGCGGTACTGGGAAAAACCTTCCGAGGACCCCTTGATGGTGGTGAAGCTTTCCAGCGCCAGCACAACCAGCAGGAGCAGCATGATACCGAACCCACCGATCAATTTGATTCTTAACGACATGTTTTTCATTTGTATTGACCTTATTCCTTTCATTCTTTATTCCGGCAACATGCGCTATATCGGTAAGCGAAACGAACAGGCGGGAACCAAACCCGCATCAATCTCAACGTATGTAAAATATCCCGGAAATAAAACGTATTTTCTCATTTATCCATTAACGGTTCGACATAAATCCACGTCATTGAAAACAAAGCGTTATATGCTTTATTTCCCTCAAACCATCAACACCCTCAAATTGAAATACAAGTTTCGCGCCATAACACGTAAAAATACTTACCACTCTTTTTTAAACAATGTATTCAGAGTTTTATATAATTTTTTTTAAATTTACAGCTTGGCGGGATTAACTTAACCAATTTCTAATTGAGACACTAATACAAATTTGTCACATATTGATTGACAATACCAACTGTGAGTTGACAGGCGTGGGATTTTCGAGGCTATTCACGTTTCCAAATTATCCATATCTACCCGATGAGCAGTATGCTTCCCACAAAGAGGCTGTTGTTTGGAAACGGGTTTATTACCGCCGGGGTTGAATCGGCTCTGTGGGCATGCGGGTTCAAGTCTATCTTTCCCAGCCGGTCTTCAGTTCCGCACTGAGTCCGAACCCACGGAAAGGGAATCATTTCCGCTTGATGCAATAGATACCGAAACGGTCGTTGAGATCGTCGGCCTTTCGGGAATGGGCGTTCCGGGCCTTGTCGCAAATCCTTGCAACGGACAGGAGAAGGGTTTCAAGGAGGGCGATAAACGAGCAGGCGCTTTCATACATGGGGGGAGCAGCCGAGGGCACCACTATCTGGTAGGCGGCATGTCCGGAAAGGGGTGTCAATTCCCGATCGGTGAGCAGGATGACCTCGGCTCCCTGTTCGGCCAGGTACTCGGTGATCATCAGGGTCTTTTTCGCATAGCGGCGGCGGGAGATCACAAGGGCCACATCTCCCTTTTTGAATTCCAGCAGCTGATCCACGAAGGAGTTGTTTTCCTCCCCCAGGAGAAACACACGGGGCCTGATGTACTTGATGGACGTGTAAAAATAATGCGCCGGCCCATAGGAGGTCCTTTGCCCCACCACATAAAGACTCTTTTTGGAGTCCGCCATCAGTTCGGCCATGCGGTCAAGGAGCACCGGGTCGATCTGCTCGTACAGGGTTTGAAGACTCTGGATAATGGACGGCACATTCAGATCAAGGCAGTTGTCGCTCTTTTGCGCAACCCCTGTTTTATCCATGAAGTAACTTCGAATGGGGGATTCCAGCCGGTGGGTCACCTCGTCCTTCAAATGAGTCTGGAATTCATTGAAACTGTCGTAACCGAGCCTGTGGATGATAAACCGCACCACCGATGCCTTGCTGACCCCGGTCTTTTTTGCAATGGAGGTAACGGTTTCAAAGGCGATCCCGTTGGGGTTTTCCTCGAACAGGGCGGTGATTTTCGATTCACTTGCCGTGAGCTTGCCCAGGCTTCGAATGCGATCAAAGAGTTTGGTGTTCATTATGGCAATCCAACTTTACTGTTAACTGTTTTATCGGCCCGGTAGAAGACTGGAACTACATAAACCCACAAATTTTCGATCTTCCCTTCAAAAGAGGACAGATTTATTAAGTCATACCGAATGGACATCAGGGACACGGACCATAATGAACACACAACAAATTCCGATGGAAACGCGCTGTATGCCCATCTTGCGTGACCGATGTGTCTTTAATATCTCCATGCGCCTTATCTGCTCGCATCCCCAACCAAACCGCCGCAGATCGGAATTATCACTGTGTAACCCTATTGGTGTTGAGCCTTTTATCCCGGGTCACGCCATCCCGATATTTCACGGAAAAGCGCTTTTCCCGGTACGGTCCTCCGGGATTTCCCATTGGTCCCTCGGTATAGGCGCCCCCATGGGCCGCCCCTCCCGAGGGGCACAACTAAGCACGAAACAACTCCGGCGGCAATAAAAAACACGTAAGTCCACCAACTTTCCCATCACGTTGAGATCGAGTGGGGAATACCGCGACGGGACCGACAGGGAAGCGTCTTACCCGTCGACCACACCCACCGTACCTCATATATAATCGATTTTAAATGTATTTAATCCTGAAACACCACTTACTCATGCGGGCAAACGCCACCCGGCACAACACCAGAGGTTGCAAATTAAAACATCTTAATTTCAAATATTTCCATCATCAATCAATGCCGGGTAACTTGCGTACTCATCGGTATCGCCACACGCGCCGCACGGTATATGCGATTATGATGATGATATATGGGGACCGAATCGGGCCTGAACCACACCCCATGCCCGGGAACCGGCATGATCGGCCGGTTCCCGGGCTTATAACGGGGCAGGAGATGGGGATGGGAAAAGCTCCGCTTTTCGCGAGCAGGCGAATCCGGGAACCCGGATAACCGAAGCCTTTTACGAGAGAAGTGAAATAGTTGCGGGGAGGAGTTCAGGAGTGCCGGTTCAGAACCATCTGAACCAGCGTGCATACCCCAATCGAGAGGGCATTGTCGTTAAAATCAAAGTGATCGTTGTGCAGTCCCACGGGCGCCCTGCCGGGGACTCCGTTCCCCAGCCTGAAGAGGGCGCCTTCGGGAACATGGGCAAGGTACGCGGAAAAGTCTTCCGATCCCATGGCGGGAGAATCCAGCCGGGTGACGCTCTCCTCGCCGAAATGCATTCCGGCCGCCTCGGCTATCTCCCGATTTACCTCGGGCGTGTTGACCAGGGTGGGCACGCAGTTCTCGCATTCGAACTCGTATTCGCATTTGTGGGCATGGGTCACGCCCTCTATAATGCGTTTCATCTTGTCCACGACGGCATTTCTCACATCCGCGCTGTGACACCTGACGGTGCCGGTCAGGGTCACCTCCCTGGGGATGATGTTGAAGGCGTGGCCCCCCTCGAGGCTGCAAACGGAAAGCACCGCCCTGTCCAGGGCGTCGATCTCCCGGCTCACAACGGTCTGAAGGGATACCAGCACCTGGGCCGCCGCAAGTGCCGCGTCGGCGGCGTTGTGGGGATAGGCGCCGTGGGCGTTTTCACCCAGCACCCGGATGGTAAACCTGTCGGCCGAGGCCATGTAGGCGCCGTCGTAAAGCCCGATGCGCCCGACCTCCAGGTGCGGCCATGCATGCAGGGCCACGATCCGCTCCACCCGGGGATTTTCCAGGGCCCCGGCCTCGATCATCTTCCTTGCCCCGCTCAGGGTCTCTTCCGCAGGTTGGAAGAGGAGCTTGACGGTACCGGTAAACGCCTCCCGCATCCCGGCGAGGATTTTGCCGACGCCCACCAGCACGGCGGCGTGGCCGTCGTGTCCGCAGGCGTGCATCACCCCCGGGTTTTCAGAGCGGTACGGCAGATCCGATTTCTCCTGAAGCGGCAGGGCATCCAGCTCGGCGCGAAGGGCCGTTACCGGCGCCGGGAAACCGTTTTTGCCAGGGGCTTCGGCAGACTTTCCTTCTCCCTCCACCAAACCGATCACGCCGCTTCCCCCTTCAAGGAGGCAGCATTCGATGCCCGCGCGCTCCAGTTCCTCTTTTACCTTCAGCGAAGTTTGAAACTCCGCGAACGCGGCCTCGGGAAACCGGTGAATATCCCGCCTGAAGCGACGGAGTTCGTCCGTTATGCCGGAAACTTCTTTTCTCAGATTCATAATGATGAGGGCAACCTTTTAGCTTGTCTAATTTTTACTTCTCTTCATTTTAAGCATGACGAAAATGGAAACCACGGCCAGGCAGAGAAATACCGCCGAGATGGGACGGGTGAAAAACACCGTCGGGTCCCCCGCCGACAGGGTCAGGCTCTGCCTGATGGCCCGCTCCCCGATGGGCTCCAGGATAAAGGCGATCAAAAGGGGCGCCGGGGGAAAATCGAATTTTCGCATCACGTAGGCGAGGATACCGAAGACGAGCATGATCCAGATATCGGTAAAGCTGTTGTTGAAACCGTAAACCCCCAGGGTACAGAGGATGCCGGTCACCGGAAAGAGAACCGACTTGGGCAGTTTCGCGATCTTGGAGAAGAGCACGATGGCCGCCCGCCCGATCACCGGAAGAAAGAGAATGGCGATCAGGAGGGTCGAGAAGATGCTGTACACAAGTTCGGAATGCTCCGTGAACAGCGTGGGTCCCGGGGTCAGGCCGTGGATCATAAATGCCCCCAAAAGAACCGCAGTTGTGACGTCCCCGGGAATCCCAAGTGCAAGAAGGGGAATCAGCGCTCCTCCGCAGGTGGCGTTGTTGCCCGCTTCGGCAGCCGCCACCCCCTTGATTTCGCCCTTGCCGAAATTCTCGGGATTTTTTGAAACACGCTTGGTCTCCGTGTAGGTCAAAAACGCGGCGGGCGTTGCCCCCAGCCCCGGCACGGCCCCCAGAATCAGGCCGATAATGCCGCCCCTGAAGATGGTGGGAAGGCAAGAGATCACCTCCTGCCGGCTGATATTGCCGTTTGAAGGGGGAATGAACGCCTCCGCCGATTTCTCCTTCACCTCGGACTGGATAAGGATTTCGGCAACGGCAAAGAGCCCGATCATCAGCACCATCATGGAGATCCCGTTGAAGAGGCTCACCATTCCGAACGTGAACCTCGGGGTGGAGATCATGGGGTCCAGCCCCACCGTGGCAAAGAGAAATCCCACGGAAGCGGCCAGCATCCCCTTTACGATGGAGTCCCCGGAGACCCCGGCCACGATGGTAAGGGAGAAGACCACCAGCGCCGCATATTCGGGAGGTCCGAACTTAAGGGAGATCTTGGCCAGGCCCACGGCAAAGAAGATAAGGCATATGGTGGAAAAGGCGTCGGCGATCACCGACGACCACAGGGCGATCCCCATGGCCTTTCCCGCCTCCCCCTTTTTCGCCATGGGGTAACCGTCGAAAACCGTTACCGCCGCGGCGGGGGTGCCCGGGGTGTTGATAAGAATCGCGGGAATCGACCCGCCGAACAGACAACCCTTGTAGGTTCCCAAAAGAAGCGAAAACGCGGTGATGGGAGAAAGGGTATAGGTAAGGGGGATGAGGAGCGCGATGCCCATGGTGCCGGTCAACCCCGGAATCGCGGCCATGACCACGCCGAAGCCCAGCCCGCCGACGATCGCCAGAATATTCCAGAAACTGAACACAAGCTCCATTCCGCCCAGGATATCGTGTAACAAGACTATTTCCTCCTAGCCCGGACAAGCCGGAACCAAAAAGTTTTTACCGTATAAATACAGGTTTAATCGGTAAGTGAGGGACCGGGAAAGAATAATTTACACAATCAAAGCCGACCAACGTTATCGTTGACGTAAAAGAACGCATCCGGTTTCCTGAAACGGGAAACCCGAGATTGTGGATTTATTAAATTCCGCATCCCTGACTAATGCAGCGGCACGCCCATGCCGTACTCAAACAAACAGAACAGGGTTCCGGTCACCACCGCGCAGCAGACGAGAATCACCCTGGGGTTTCGCTGCCCGAATGCATACATCATCGCCGCCAGCGCCGTGGGCGTGGCCCAGAAGAACCCGACCCGCTCAAACAGAACAAAGTAAACCGCCAGAAGCGCAATGATGATCAGCGGCCTGAAACTCCGCATATTTACGCCTTTTTCCGCTCCCCCTCCGGAATGCGGCGACTCCTCCCGGTTTCCCAAAAACGCTTTCCGGGAAGAAACGATCAGGGCAAGGCTGAAGCCCCCCGTCATAACGGCCGCAAGGTAGGGAAAAAAGCGGGGCGAGAGCCCCGACAGTGCCTGCCCTTCCACGTACCGGGGTATCGCGAAAACGATTAGAACAACCGATAAGCACAGTAAAAACAAACCGGCCTGCATATCTCTTTTTTCTTTCAAAACATGATCCTCTGGATTCTTAATTGGACATTTCCCATGGGAAGATCAAAAACAGCGGCCCCTTGGACTCCGCAATCCCAAGCCTCCCGCTCCGAAGTATTTACTCCGAACGGTCCGGTCATCAATTCAACTCCCCACCTGTTTCAAGGGGGAATGAAGGGGCTGTATTTTTCTCATCCATACAGCCCCATGCGATGCCCGGCCCCCTTATCCGAACTTCTCGAAAAAGGGGGTAAGTAAGGGAGAAAACGACTCCTAAAAGTAAAGTCCGGAGCGTTTATTTTCCAAGTCCGGCCTTCTTGATGATCTCCCCCTGCTCCGCGTATACCTTCTTCAGATGAGCGGAAAACTCTTCGGGGCTCAGGTAGGCAATCTTGATCATGATCTTCTCCATCAACTCCTTCATTCTTTCATCCGTCAGCGCATTCTTCACCGCCTTGTCGATCTTCGCGACCACATCCGCCGGAATACCGGCGGGCCCCGCGATACCGAGAATGGAAGGGGCCACGATATCGTAACCGAGTTCCTTCAGGGTGGGAACGTCCGGAAACTCCTTCATGCGCTCATCATCGAACACGGCAAGAAGGCGCATATCCCCGGACTGAACCTGGGGAACCCATTCAGAAACACCGGCCATGGCGGTGACATGCTTGCCCATGCAGGCAACAACTGCCTCGGAACCGTTCTTAAAGGGGATGGCATTCCACTCGATCCCCTCGGTGAGGCGAAGGCGCTCCATTACAAGGTGCTGGGGGTTTCCGGACCCCGAAAGCCCGTAGGAAACCTTGCCGGGATTCTGCTTTGCATAGGTGATGAACTCCTTGAATGATTTAAATGGCGAGTCCGCCGGCACAACCAGCGCGTAATGCCATAACCCGTACCTGCTGATCAGCGTGAAATCCTCCAGGGGATTGAAGGGAACGTTCTGGCGGTGGGGCGTGAGCGCCGCCGGCGCGGTGACAAGGGTGAAAAGGTTGTAACCGTCGGGCCTCTGAGTCGCGGCGATGGCGGCGGCAACGCTTCCCCCGCCCCCGGGCTTGTTCTCGCAGACAACCGGCTTTCCAAGCTCCTTTTCCATGATACCGGCCAGCATGCGCGCGCTCATGTCCGTTGTACCGCCGGCACCATAGGCAATGGAGAGGCGAATGGGCTTTTTGGGCCAATCGCCCTTGGCCGGGGCCTCCTGAACACCCATGAAAAAGACGACAGCCAAGGCAATAAACAGTGAAATTCTTTTATGCATCCTTAATACCCTCCTTGAAAAAAGTTTTAGGTCTCGATCCACAAATTGAACTCTTGTTACATTTGCTTAATGTTTTTTGAACATTCGTTTCATTGTTTTCAATCTTTGTCAACTCCTTTTTCACGGTGTTTCGCACGAATCAAGACCACGCGTATATATACGGATATCCCCTCGCCCGCAATCCGATCGGTCCCAAGGCCTGCGAACGGAAATGCGACGACCACTGTTGTTCTGCCACGCTTGCGAGGACCAAGTCCTTGTTGCGGAAAGGAAATCCCAGGTCTTTCAGCGGGCCGCTCGTTGAGTTGAGAGTTCGCCCCTGACTTTTTAAAGCAACGGTTACCATATGTCGATATATCGGATTGATTCGATTACAATATCGATTGGTCCGAAAATCGATTTCGGGCTTTTATTCGAGTTCATCAAGTTTGTTTCGGAGTAAAACCGGCGGCCGCCCCTTAACGGAAGTGGACGCGCGTGAGAGCTGAAAACAACAGGATAACTTGGGAGATGCCGGCAGGGTCCACAGGTGAGATTTTACATGTTTATTCCGGCAAACCGTTCCATCCGAAGGAACAACGAAAGCAATCGGGAAGAAGCGCGGAAAGTGGAACGGAAACGGGATAGCCCGGTAAAAATCGGAGGGAAAAAGGGAGTGGGGAAGCAATCCTCTCTCCCTTTATGAAACGGTACGCCTTCTGCGGGGTTCCTTAACGGTCAAGCCCCTTGTAGCGGCGACGGCAAACCCCGTAACCGGCATACTCCACGAGGGAGTTGATATCGTAAACCGGACGGTTGATGGTTTCCTGGATACTTCTTGCGAACGCGGACAGATCGGTGCACTCGAGCACCAGCGCGTCGATCCCGTTCTCCCCGGCCAGCTCGCGGGCGGTCGTGCGGATCTCCTGTTCCAGTTTTTCCATATCGAAATCATGGCGCCGTGCCTCTATAATGGTTTCCCAGAACTCGGGATGCCCCTCCATTCCCTTGATCACCACATCGTTGATATCACTTCCCACGCCCTTAAAATGGGCGGGGGTCAGCGCCGTGCTGCTTGCCGTTAGGACGCCGATTTTGCAATCCGGCCCATGAAACACCCGGACCATGGGCACCTGGATCAGGCTGGAGAGCAACACGGGCACGCTCACCGCAGCTGCGATCTCCTTCTGGAACAATGCCATGAAACCGCAGCTGCCGGTGATGGCCCTTACGCCGTCGCGTTCGAGCCCACGCGCGGCCTCTATAAAAGGTTCGATCAGCTCCGGAGAGGGATCGAACAGCATTCGCTTGACGTCCACTCCCTTGATCACGGAGCAGACAACGGGAAAATCGAATGTCGTGGGATTGCGCATGTGTCCCGGAGGTTTGGGGAAATAGGACTCCAGACACAAAACCCCCACGGGGGTGTCGAAATAAAGATGTCCGCCTTTTAGTATCATTGTGTACCTTCCTTTTTATATGCAATACAATCCACCTCGACCTTGCAGTCGCACATCATCGATGCCTGCACAGTGACCCTTGCGGGCGCGTGTTCCGGCGGGAAATACTCGGAAAAGACCTTGTTGAATTCCGGAAAATCCCGGGGATCCTCTATCCAGACCCCAACGCGAACCACGTCTTCCACGGCGTATCCCGACATTTTCAAAACATCGAGAAGGTTGTCGAAACTTTTCCGGGCCTGCTCCACCATTCCGCCCACAATCAACACGCCTTCACTGTCGCGGGGGACCTGGCCCGTTACATGGAGCCAGCCGTCTGCCTCCACAGCCTTGGATACAGGAAGTTTACCGGGCTGGGGAGTGCCGTGGCGAATAATTTCTGTCATTGTTATCCCCTTGTTTCAAATTCCATATAATGAGATACTATCCACATAATAAGACTCCCTATCTAATAACGAATTAAAATATAAGAGCCTCGCCCCTCCTTTTTACCTCGCCCCCGGATTTATCCTACTTGGGGCACAATCGCCTCGACAGAAAATGTCAATTTTAAAACGTCAATTCACATTTGACCTTGTCGTTATTTACCTGATATTTATTGCGGTACCAGAATTCCATATGACATTTTTTGTCATATTCGGTTACAATTTTGGTTTCCAAGTTATTCAAACATTTTATACGACCACAACAATTCTCACAACAACACACAACCGGTATTAGACAACTCATTCTTTTCAAGAATTCGACAAGGAGAATCAACGGCTGTTCTTTCACGGAATTCAGTGCTCTCAGGCGGAGAAGTGGATGAATGAAAATCTCACGTCACGACACTTTTCCAGGCAAGGATGATTTTCCGGCACGATAGTTGAAATAGAATTCGCCTACTAATGACGTTCAGATTGCAATCCGGGCTTTGCCAGGTTGAGTCCGGTAAAAGACATTTTTGTAAGTGTTATTTAATCCGATAAAACCGATTACGTTCGTTTACCACGTACCATTTTTTGAAAGGAGTTATGATGAAACAGAATAAGCCGAGAAGACATTTCCCTACAGCAGCACTCACATTCATGTTGATCTTGCTTGGATTCACCGCCAACTGTCTGGCCGTGGTCTGGGAGGCCCCCAAACCCCTCGTCAACGTTCACGGTTTTTACAGCCAGGAAGAAAACCTGCTCTACGCCGACATGAATTTTCTCAATGTTCCCGACGACCTCGATCCCGTGGATGTATACATGGTCCTCAAATCAGTGAATAGCGAGAAGATTTTTTATGTGACCCTGGACCTCACCATCGTCTTCACCTCGGGTGATCTGTTCACCGCCAGCAAGCTTTCAAAAACCCCCACGCCCTATTTCCCGAATCTGAACTTCAAGGAGTTGCAGCTTAAGAGAATCGACCTTCCCTCCTTTCCCATTCACGTGAGAAATCTTCCCGGCCTTGCTGCGGGAAACTATATCCTCATGCTGGCACTTGTTGAAGCGGGCGCCGATCCCGCAACGGCCCCTTCCGTTGGTAATGTCGCGGTCTCCCCCGTCCACCTTCCAGGTAACGACGAGAACCCCTGCGATCAGAACGAAGACGGCGTAATCGATGACGGCGAAGCCGAGGAGTGCGGAAAGGAACCCGAGTTCAAGCCCTGTGATCTCAACGGCGACGGTGTAGTCGAGGATTTCGAAAAAGAGGAGTGCGACAAGGAACACGAAGCCGAGGAGTGCGATCTCAACGGCGACGGCGATATTGATGAAGAGGAAAAAGAAAAGTGCGAGCAGGAGCCCAAAGAGGATGAATGTGATCCGGCGAACTTTGCGAACCCATTTGATTCCCTGAACTGCTACGATGGCGGCGATTCAGGTGATGATTCGGGAGACGACTCAGAAGATGACTCAGAGGACGATTCCGAGGATGACACGACTCCGAGAAACCCCCTGTTCCCCATACTTCCTTTCTAAGCATGGGAACCGGCCCGCTGCGGCGACTCTTCCTGCCCTGACGGAAATACCGCAAGATTGAACGAGAACAGGCTCCGCCTTTTATAAGGAGGGGCCTGTTTTATTTGTTCCCTGTCCACGAGGCGGTAAACGATCCGGCGAATCAGTCGGGCTTGATCACATGACCGGCCATTCAACCCGACACGTTGGCCACGCCTCGGTATTAGTACCCTTAATCACAGGGGTTTTTTGGGCGGAGCGCATCCTGCCGAAACCGGGGCAGCCAATGATATGATCAAGTCCAATCAGTCCGACAGCTCGACCCACTTGTTGATGGTTTCGAGAAAAACAAAGCTCTCCGTGGACTTGATCTCGTCTATGGCGGAGAGGTCCTCCACCAGAAACTGCCTCAGCTCGTTTCTGGAGTTGACGAACACCTCCACGACCAGGTCATAGCGACCGGTCACGTTGTTAACGGACTGCACGCCTTTAAACCGGGAGATCCGTTCCATGATCTCCTTGTCCGCCCGTTTCTCGAGGTTCAACCCCACCTGCGCCACAATACAGTTTTCAAAAAAAAGGGGATTGATGGAGGCGCTGATCTTCAGATAGTTGTTCTTGATCATCTTTTCCACGCGCAACCTCACGGTTCCATCCGAGACATCCAGTTTCTTGGCGATGTTCTTATAGGATTCCCTGCCGTTTTTCTGGAGTGCCCTGATAATCTCCATATCGATACGATCCGTTTGAAATTTGCTGTCCGCCACCCGCCGACTCCCCCTTTGCGTTGAAAACAGGTCTTATAATGTCGTGTTCATTTCCCGGAACCCCTGCATGGATTCCCTCTCCATTGAGAAATACTAATTTTTCATCAAAAATGACAGATGTTTTTTCACATTTGGTCAACCAGCCACCTGCGCTCTTTCTTTTTCACGGGATTCCGGGGCGGTTTTCAGGCCCGTCCCCCAATCCCCCGGAACGCTTGCCGGCTCATGTTTGATAAACCGGTAAAAAGCTCCGATGATATTTCCATGACCATTAAATATGGATGCGGGCTTGGATTGCGGTGCCGATGTGTTGTGCTCGGATTCTCGAGGACCGACTATTTTACATGGCCGTCAATTTAGATAACCTCTTGGAAAAGGCCGAATCTGGTTTTACGAACCCGCTGAATAGGCAGGTCGTGTCGCAAACATCGGATTGTGACCAAAAATTCGGCCGCCGGTTTCTAAGGATTTCTTGAATCAATGATTTTACAAGATCAGCTCCGAAAGCGATGTCGAACCGGAAAAAGAGATGATTTCCTTTTCGAATATATGGACACTCGTGGGCCACCATGTTTTTTACGGGGCAATCCATTTTCCATAAAACCTCTTTTCCGCTCATTCCCATGGATTGCCCCTCCCCACCGCCACACCAATAGATTAACCATATATTATTTTTACGGGTCCATTTTTGCGTTATGCGCATTTTAATGGGTGTTTTTTATTTGACAATCATTTTAGTTTATGTTTTTTTACGAACCACATTAAACACGCCCCCGGGCACCGGAGGGTCCACAACAACATGCCGAAACCATCAAGAGGGTCCAGATGAAAACGGAACTGTACAAACATCTTTTCCAGGAAACAGAAGAACTGAAAACAGCCGGTCTTTACAAGGAAGAGCGGATCATCACCTCACAGCAGCAGGCCGAAATCAAGGTCGGTGAAGGGAGCGAGGTGATCAACCTCTGCGCCAACAATTACCTTGGCCTTTCAAACAACAGCGAACTCATCGATGCGGCCGGGCTCGCCCTCGAGAAATACGGTTTCGGCATGTCCTCGGTTCGTTTTATCTGCGGCACCCTGGATATTCACAAGGAGCTGGAAGCGGCCGTGAGCGATTTTCTGGGCATGGAGGACACGATCCTCTACAGCTCCTGTTTCGATGCGAACGGCGGTCTCTTCGAAACCCTCCTGGGTCCCGAGGATGCGGTTATCAGCGATGCCCTGAACCATGCCAGCATCATCGACGGCGTCAGGCTCTGCAAGGCAAAACGGTTCCGCTACCGGAACAACGACATGGCGGATCTCGAAGCGCAGTTGAAGGCGGCCGAGGGGGCCCGCTTCAAGCTGATCGCAACGGACGGCGTGTTTTCCATGGACGGGATCATCGCGGATCTCTCCTCCATCTGCGATCTGGCGGACAAGTACGGCGCCCTGGTAATGGTGGACGACTCCCATGCCGTTGGCTTCACCGGGGAAACCGGACGGGGGACCCACGAGTATTGCGACGTCATGGGCCGGGTGGATATCATCACCGGCACCCTTGGAAAGGCACTTGGCGGCGCATCCGGCGGCTACACCTCTGGTAAAAAAGAGGTGATCCAGTGGCTCAGGCAAAGATCCCGCCCCTACCTCTTCTCCAACACCCTCGCACCGGTTATCACGGCAACCTCCATCGCCGTTCTCGAAATGCTGAAATCGGGTTCAGAGCTCATTGAAAAACTTGCGGACAACGCCCTTTACTTCAGGGAGGCCATGACGGAAGCCGGGTTCACGCTGGTTCCCGGCGAGCATGCCATTATTCCGGTGATGCTGGGGGATGCGGCCCTTGCACAGAAGATGGCCGCCCGCCTGCTGGAGGAGGGAATCTACGTCATCGGCTTCAGTTTTCCCGTGGTTCCCAAGGGAGAGGCGAGGATCAGGACCCAGATGTCCGCCGCCCACGACAGGGCGCACCTGGAGAAGGCGGTTTCCGCCTTTATCAAGGTGGGCAGGGAGCTGAACGTTATCTAATCCGCCGATTTTGCCACCCCGGCACCATCGGGGATGTCCCGACGGTGCCCGACTCCGATCCCGGCATACGGCCCCCCATGGATGACTTTTGCCCCGCCATACGACCCCCCCATGGACAAACTTCGACATATTACAGCCGCCGATGATCAGGAATTCACGACAGACTCCATATATATAAGGCAACACAGCAATGGAAAAAATGAAGGTACTCACAAAGCTCAAACCCGAAGCCGGCATCTGGATGGACGAGGCCGAGATTCCCCGCCCCGGACACAACGATCTTCTTGTAAAGGTGAAGAGGACCGCCATCTGCGGCACGGATATCCATATTTACGACTGGGACGAGTGGGCCCAGAAAACCGTTCCCGTTACCATGACCATCGGCCACGAGTTCGCCGGAGAGGTCGTGGAGGTGGGCAGCGAGGTCAAGGGATTCAAGCCGGGGGACCGGGTTTCGGCCGAAGGCCACATCACCTGCGGCTATTGCCGCAACTGCAAGGCCGGTAAGAGGCATCTTTGCAGGAACACCTCGGGCATCGGCGTGAACAGGACCGGCTGCTTTGCCGAATATATCGCCGTGCCCGCCGTGAATGCGTTCAGCATCCCCGATGCCATATGCGATGAAACCGCCGCCATACTGGACCCCCTGGGCAACGCCACCCACACCGCCCTCTCCTTTGACCTCGTGGGAGAGGACGTGCTCATCACGGGAGCCGGCCCCATCGGGATCATGGCCGTTGCCATCGCCCGCCACGCGGGGGCAAGGCATATCGTGATCACCGATGTCAACGACTACAGGCTGGGACTTGCCGAAAAGATGGGGGCAACCCGGGCCGTGAACGTATCCCGGCAATCCATCGCGGACACCATTGAGGAGCTGAGGATGTCCGAAGGATTCGACGTGGGGCTCGAGATGTCCGGAAACCCCATG
>PPCM01000548.1_pt1 | contig 29940 bp, 29 predicted proteins | sample 1555541 | NCBI WGS metagenome assembly PPCM01 (sample SAMN05284479, study PRJNA326546) | Marine sediment metagenome, whole genome shotgun sequencing project. | isolation source: marine sediment | place: Germany: Wadden Sea | collected 2012-09-05 | reverse complement strand
TTGGTGATCCTTGGGAAGAATTTAATAGGATTGTATGGGATGTTAATGTAAGTCCGTATTTTGCTGCTGGTCGAGTTGATGGCTATTTCAATGGAAATGTTCCAGAAACTTTCTTTAAGTTATTAGCACTCTATATTTCAAGTAACACACTCTCATCATTGCCTTGGGCAATTCCATTTGGAGATAAAGAGATAAATGTGATGCGGCAGCAGGCAAAAGATATTTTGAGTGATTTTAATTCTTTTAAAGAAGTGATTCCAAAGTGGTATATCATAGGAAAAGGAAACAGTTAAGTTTCCTTTAAAGTTTCACTTCGTGAATAGCACCGGGCTGTCCATTTTCTCTTAAAAATAGACCGGAACGTGCAATTCTTCCTTTTTTTTGACCTTCTTTCAAATCAAAGTGGCTGTTGACAGAATCTAAATAAATTGCACCAATATCGACTTCTTTAATTGGTATCAGCGTTTCTTTACCATCCTCATCAATCATCCAGATTTTTAAGTCCTTATAGATTTCATCATTTTCATCAATCCAAAGATTATTATCTTCATCATAGACTCTAAGTTCACAAAATCCATTATCTGTTTTTGGTCCAAAAAGTTCTGAACCATCATCAACTTTCCCGTTATTATTTCGGTCAAGTACTAAAAAACCACTGCCCTTTTGCAACATATTGAAGGTATCGATATGACCATCTAAATCTAGATCCATTTTAATAGTTTTGTTTGACAAGTTCATGCCTTTATTATCAATATTGAAAACCAATGGATCAATGAGTTTATCACTGTTAACAGTGGTCTCAACAGACTCATAGTATGATTTACTAAATTCAACATTGGAAGTGAAGTTAATCACTTCACCCGTCTCAGTTTGGACGACTCCAGTAGATGTAAATGTCATGGCAGTATGTTCAACAGTTGTTTCGGTTATAGTTGTTGTCATATTGGGACTATAAAATGATGCGGATTGGTCCCATGAATTATTAGCTACCTTTTGACCTGAAAGAATTGCGATCAGTGTTCCTACAAGATCTAGATTAATCATCTCTTCTTTAATATTCTTTTGACGTTCCTCGTCAAAAATATCTTTAAATACTAGTGCTTCTTTGGTGTCTGAAGCTAGCTGAGACTTTCTTGATACTTGTCTACTCTTGTACGAACGGTTCCATGCGTCTTGAACGATGCCGTACTGAGCAATTCTCATAAATTCACCTCCTTTACTGGAAATTGACGTCCATTTCTATTAGGTTTATCGACAGTAGATGTTGATTTGATTAGGAAAAATAAATTTTATGATATAATGTATTATCAAAGAGTACTTACTATTTAATCTATAGGTTAGCAGGTGTGATTTAGGTGACATCAAAAAGGAGACTGTATGCTATTTAAATTATTAGACATATTGCCATTTTTTATTAATCATTTTATTTTAATAATATTTGTGCAAAAAGAACACAAGAAATTGGTTGGTGATCAATATTTCTATGGAGCTATTTTAGGTTTGCTAGGGGCGCGAATTACATATATTTTACTACATTTATCTAATTTTTCTGGGAGTTGGTTTTCTCTAATTAATCCTGTACCTTATAATTTGAATTTAATTGCTGGTATAATAGCCAGTTTATTGGTTGTATTATTACTTGGAAGAAAATCAGATGTATCTTATGAAATAAGTATATCAAACTATACTTTTGGTTTTTATACATTGTTTTTTATGATTTCGCTAGTTGCTTATGTAAAGGGAATTGCTTATCCATTAAGTCTAATGAGTGGTTCAGATAGCTCTCTTATTATTTTAGCTGTCATTTATTTGATAGCAGCAATAATTGATAAGATCTTAATTAAAGCTTTTAGATTTAAAGTGGTGTTATTTATATTATTAATTGTAGTTCGAATAGTTTTGATATAAGGAGAGAAAATGAGTTATATTGAACAAATTTCATATCATCTGAATAGGAGAGATGAAGTGCCAAATCAAGAGTTAGCAAAAGTACTAGCAAATGATAACAATATTATAGGTTTAGATGAAATTGCTGATTATATTTATGATAAAAATAAATCAATTGCAAGTGATTGCTTGAAAGTTTTGTATGAGACTGGTTACATAAAGCCGGATTTGATTTCCAAGTATGTTGATACATTTTTAGAGTTACTTTCAAGTAAGAACAATCGTATGGTATGGGGCGCAATGATTGCACTTTGGAATGTTGCTTCAATTGAACATGAAAAAATATATGCTCATATAGACTTGATTCTTAACAAAATAAGAACAGGAAGCTTAATAACCCATGTAACAGGGATTAAGGTTTTACTTGTTTTAGCAAGTGTTAAAAAAGCATACTATGATAACTTGTATCCGATTTTAATTGATTACTTAAAAGAATGTCGACCGATTGACTTTGGAAAACGTGTAGAGGATTATATGGTGATTTTAAGTGATGATAATAAAGAAGAGCTCTTAGAGATTGTTCGAAGTAGGTTTGAAGGACTTAATAAAAATCAGGTAAGTCGTGTTACAAAAGCTTTTAAAAATAAAGGTATTGTACTCTAAAACATCTGTTTTAGAGTACATTTTGCATAAATACGTTTTGCATAAAGAATAAACTAACATATGAAAGTATAAGTGATATTGTTGGAGTTAATAACCATCCAACCGATATCATTTTTAATTTTTCATAGTTAATATTTCGATCACCTTTTGCAATTCCAATACCAATAATGGATCCAACAACTGCTTGTGAACTAGAGACAGGAACAAGAGGAATTGGAGGTAGATTTATACTGATTAAGAATTGCTGCAGTGACACTGATGCAAATATAAAAAGTACAAATGAACTAGATAGAACGACAATTAATGCTGTTGGTGGAGAGAGTTTGTAAAGACTATTGCCAACTGTACTCATAACATTCTTTGAGTAGGTAAATATACCAATCGCAATCGCAATGGCGCCTATTAGAAATAGAAATTGAGTTTTGTTGAATGTAAAGAAATACAAATCCAAAGAATCAAGATCAATAGAGTTTGTGAAAACCCCCATAACATTGGCTATATTATTGGCACCAAGTGAGTAGGCACCGAATGCTCCAACCATTATTAAACCAATTCGAATGAAATAATGTCTTAAAAAAAGATTGAGTTTAAGCTTTTTTGTTCTATTCTTAAAGATTTTATAAAAGATAATCGAGAACATTGCTGCAAGTATTGGACATAAAAACCATGTCATCACAATTTTAGATAGTGTTGAAAGACTGGTTGGATTAGATGTGAATAGATTCCAACCAACAATGGCACCAACTATAGATTGTGAAGTAGAAACAGGTAGTCCATACCTAGTCATAACAAACACTGTAAGACCTGCTGAAAGTGCAACAATAAAAGCTCCTGGAAGTGTACTTATGGCTCCTAGTTTTCCTAATGTATGACTGGCACCTGATCCACTCGCAACAGCTCCCATAATAACAAATGTACTCATAATAATTGCTGCAGTTCTGAATCGAATGACTTTGGCTCCTACAGCAGTACCAAATATATTTGCAGCATCATTTGCACCTAATGACCAACCAAGAAACAAACCACTTGTGAGAAAAAGAATTGTAAAATCCATAAGATCACCTATATTTCTCTTTTAATTGTAAAGATTGTGAGCTTTTCACTGATGATTTCAGCTTCATCTGAAATATCAGCTATTTTCTTAACAAAATTCTTGAGTTGTAGTTTTTCTGACAGTTCATCAACAATTTGATCATTGAAGATACTATAATAGATTTTATTTTCTAGTATATCAGCTTCATGTTCATAAAATTTAACTTTATTAATATAGGTGTTAACCAAATGTACTTCGTTAAAGAAGGATTGTATAGATGATATTAGTGCATCTACTGATTGAATACTGCATTTAGTAAGTTTTAAGATATCATTGTGAATAGATCTTGGAAAATGAGGTTTTTGAATATGAAAGTCCTTGGTAAATTCTTCAATTTCATCAATGATATTATCAAGACTCTTTATAAGTGAGAGTACATCGGCTCTAGTATCAGGTAATAACAGAAACTTGTATAATGTTACTTTGATTTCGGTTTCCAGTTCATCGGCTTCACTTTCTAAGGCACAGATTCGATCGTGAGTATCACTAAAAGTTTCAAGATCATCTTCTAAGTAAGACTGGATTTCCTTTTCAAAAAGTAAAAGGCTGTTTGAAATAATGCTTAAGAATTTTTCGATTTTCATGTTGAGTTCAATGGATTTTTTAAATATAGAATTCATAGTATACTCCTCCTTATTTATATATACCTATTTATGGTCTTATTATGCAATTTGACGGATATTATAAATCTGAAGGTTTTTTATTTTTCAATGTTTTATAGTATAATAGCCTTAAAAAGAGACTGAGAGGTGTAGAATGAATTTTATTGTAAATGGATACGATTTCACTGATGAAAAGGCTTTAGAAAGAAGAATGCAAGCTAGAGATGCTCATATGGCTAATATTCAGATCATGAGAGAAAAAGGACAAATTCTTTTTGCTGCAGCAAAACTTAATGAAAATGGCGATATGTGTGGATCAACAATGATACTTGAAATGGCTTCTAGAGAAGAAGTAGATAGTTATTTATCGATGGAACCATATATAGAAAAGAAAGTATGGGATAAGGTTGAAGTTATACCTTGTGCGGTACCGCCTTTGTTTAAGTAGGTGCTTATGAGACTAAAACCGAAATCTCAAGTACCGGACTTTGAGTTGAAATCCCTTGATAATCAAGTGTTTACAAATAAGTCTATGTTAGGAAAAAGGTATATGCTGTCTTTTTACAGATATGCTTCGTGTCCATTTTGTAACCTGAGAATTAGTTTTTTGATCGGCTTAAATCAGGAATTAAATTTAGAGAATCAGATATTATCGGTTTTTCAATCAGATGCTGATGATATGAAACAATTTGTTGTCAATCAGCAACCTGATTTTCCATTGTTTGCAGATCCTGAAAAAGTTTACTATAAAAAGTTTGGTGTAGAATCAGGATGGTTTGCTTACTTAAAAGGTGCTATAAAAGTAAAGACGATGTTGAAGGCTTTTAAAAAGGGATTCTTTATACATCATTCTTATGGTGATAAAAATACCATTCCAGCAGATTTTCTTGTTGATGAAAATGGTAAAATTATCTTTTCCTACTACGGAAAGGATATATCGGATCATTTAGATATTGATGTTGTAGAAGCTTTCTTCAAAGAAGAGAGATCTAATTGAGATTTTATTTGATTACTCAAGATTTGACCAGTTTGTAACTTCTTCTTAATACTAAAATTGATTCTATTACTTCATTTGTGGTAATAGTATAAGGTGAGGTGATAAATTGAAAAAGAAAAAAATCATACCAATTGCACTCGTAAACTTAATGATTATTATTCCTATTATGTTACTGATAGCTTTTTTGAACAATAACATAATTAGTGAATTAACAACGAAAGATATCCAGAGTGTCACAAGATTAACTGAAAACAACATATATGCTGATATTACTCGAGAGTTTATTGAGCCGGTAAATACATCACTTGTTATGGCTCAAAATACATTTGCGTACAATTGGATGAATGAAGATACTGAAGAAACAGAGCAAAAGATGGCGCAGTATCTATCATCGATTCAAAACACTTTTGGATACGACTCGGTATTTTGGGTTCCTCACGAGACTCTAAGTTATTACCATCCAGCTGGTACAGATGCAAAAGTTGATCTAAATGATGACTATGCTTATTGGTATACTTCTAGGATTGATGCGAAAGATGATTATGCAGTAATTATCAATACGGAGTTATTGGATGATTTTGCACTTACAGCTTATATTGATGCTAATATAACTGATTCTCAAGGTAATTTTTTAGGTGTAGCAGGTATTGGTAAAAGAGTTGAACATTTACAAGATATATTAAACCGTTATATCAACAATCATGATGTAAGAGCTTATTTGGTAGATGAGAATGGTACAATACTCATTCATGATAATCATGAGTTCATTAAGAACAAAACATTCTATGATTTAGAGAATATCTCTAATGAGATATCATTACTAGCTAAGAATGATGGATTACCATTTGAAACTCAAGTTGATGACGAGTTAATTATTACACAATATATTCCAATGCTTGACTGGTATTTGGTAGTGACAAAAGATACATCTAATTTGACACCAGCATTGAATAAGTACAATATTAAAATTTTTATTGCATTCTCTTTAGCTGTAGTTGCTATTATGTTTGCAACGAGTATCACAATATCTAAATATAAGAAACAAATCATTAGTATGTCGAATACTGATCAGTTAACAGATATACCTAATCGACGCATATTTGAAAATGCTTTGAATGAAATAATAAAAAGTAGAGATAAAGCAACATTCTCATTGGCTTTATTTGATCTTGACAACTTAAAAATTATTAATGATGAATACGGTCATGATAAAGGTGATTTTGCTCTAAGAGAGGTATCAAAGAAAATTCTGGAATTTGTAAAGGAAGATGATATAGTTGCTAGAGTTGGAGGCGATGAGTTTGGCATAATAATATCAGATACTCTTGAAAATTCAAGAAAAATATTAGAGGCATTTATTGATGATGTTAATGGTGATGAATCTCTTTCGGTAATCAATGCAACTGTTAGTATTGGTCTTACTGATTTACGAAAAACAGATTCAACTAGTAGTATATATAAAAGAGCTGATGAAGCCTTGTATCTTTCGAAGTCATTAGGAAAGAAACATCTACAGGTAGCAAAGGATACATAACTTTAGGTTTTCAGTATAGTATGTTATACTGACTAAGTGTAATAGAGCAGTTTTACTGCTCTATATTATTGAGTAGAAAGAGTATAAATGAATAAGAAAAAAATATTAATACTAGTTGGTCTGATTATTGTTTTTATTGGTGTCAGGTATTATAACGTTGATACGACCATATCTGTTGAGTCATTATTAGAGAATAAGGAACGTTTTATTGCTTTTGCTGAAAGACATTTCTTATCAAGTATTATAATATATCTGCTTTTAAATATTGTTTTGGGAGCTATTGGTGTACCAGTTTATGGTGTTTTTACGATGGCTGCAGGATTGATGTTCGGATTTTTTGAAGGGCTGTTTCTTTCGATGAGTGCAGCAGTACTAGGAGGTTATATAAGTTTTAACTTATCTAGATATGCATTTAGAGATTTCTTTCATAAGCGATATGGAAATAGAGTTAAAAAGTTTGAGAAAAGAATTGAAGGAAGAGAATTTGCACATTTACTTGGTCTAAGATTACTTCCAGGTTTCCCGTATTTTATAACAAATATCATAGCGGGTTTATCTCCAATAAAGATTCCACCATTTTTAACTTCAACGATTATTGGTATTTTACCGAGTGCTATATTATTTAATTATACAGGTCATGTTTTAAGGAATATGGATTCAATGGCTCAAATGATGACAATGAAGTATTTGTGGCCAGTTATTGCTGTAGGTTTGATGACATTGCTTGCAATTATATTACGATTAAAGAAGAACAAAGTTATTTAACTTTGTTCTTAGTTTAGAGAGGATTTTATGGTTAGAACAGAATTAATAAAAAAACACATTACTATGAAAGAACTCTTGAAATTCTATGATATTAATAAAGTAGAGAACTATTGTAAAAAGTGTGAAAACTATATGAAGATATGGTCTTGTCCATCTCATGAGTTTGATCCATATGAGTATTTAAGTAAATATACGACCGTTGAATTATATGCTTTAAAGTTGTATTTGCCTCCAAATATTAGTAAAGATGAGGTTTTGGAATTGTTTCAGAAAGAAAGACGTATGTTTTCTGATAAACTTATGAGCTTAGAAGATAAGTCAGAAGCTTTAATAGCAGGAAATTGCTATCAGTGTGAAGTGTGTGAAAGAGCCTACAATAGACCGTGTATTTTAAAGAACAAGATGCGTTATTCTTTAGAGTCGCTTGGTTTAAATGTTAGTGATATCACCTCGGATTTGATGGATATTGAGCTAATATGGTCAAAGAATGACATTCCAGAGTACCTAGTGACTGTGGGAGCTTTAATGAAGTAAATGTATTAAATTTCGTTTGAATTTTATAGTGTTTGGAAATATATAAGGTATAGAATGAACATCGCTTTGCGATGTTTTATTTTGTTAATAATCTGTAAATTGAATTGACCGACGGGTCGGTCAGTAGTATCATTTAGGCATACATAATATATAGGAGGCATCATGAAAAAGTGGATATTAATGGCGATGGCCATTGTAAGTATGTTGATATTTGTCGGTTGTGGCCAAGAGGCTGCAGTTGAAGTTGAAATGGAAAAGGTAATAGGTGTTGTGGTAGAAACACCCAATGAGGGGAGTTTGGTCAATGAAACGAGTATGGTAGGAAAACTTGTTGCTAAATCATCTGCAACTGCAGTGGCGCAACTTGCTGTACCGGAAAAAATCTTATTGGTGAATTATAAGGTTGGAGATTATGTTGAGAAGGATGATGTAATTGCCTTTCTAGATACAGAATCTACTGATGATCAAGTAGAAAATGCTAGATTGTCTTACTTGACTGCTGTTAAAAACTACAATGCCTTGTTAGAAAGTGTAGAATTAAGTGAAGCCAATCTTGCGAGAACGCAATCGCTATATGATTCAGGTATTGCTTCTAAACAACAATTAGAGGCTGCTGAATTACAAGCTTCTGATGGTCAATTAAAAACAGTTGCAAATCAAATGAATCAAGCCAAATTTGCGTATGAGAATGTTCAAAAATCCTTAGATAATACAACTATCTTGGCACCAATTAGTGGTATTATTTCAGTTCTTAATTTTGAAGAAAGTAACTTGGCAACTTCTCAAAATATGGTAGTGGTTACAGACTTGTCAGAGATGAAAGTCATATTAAATATAACTGATGAAATGCTTGGAAAACTAGGAGATGAAACAACTGTAAATGTGGTTATAGAAGCAACTGGTGAAGTTGTTGAAAGTGAAATTGATTCAATTAATCCTGTTGCAGATCAAAGAACTGGGTTATATGAAGTCGTAGTAATAATTGATAATAATGAGTTTGCTTATAAACCAGGTATGTTTGTAAGAGTTAAATTCTCTTTTGTAAACCAAGAGTCATTCTTAATTCCAATTGATTCAGTATTAAAAGATGATCAGGGAGATTTTGTTTATACAATCCTTGATAATCAGGTAGTTAGAACACCAGTTGTTCTTGGTGAAGATGACGGTGAGATTATTGAAATCTTAGAGGGTATTTCAACTGATAGTCAACTTGTAGTAAGTGGACAAAACTATATTACAGAAAAATCATCTATTAGAGTGGTTAATGGAGGTCAATAATGAATATTTCGACATTATCCATTAAGAGACCAGTAACAGTTATCATGATGATGTTGGTAGTTGTGTTACTTGGTGTGGTTTCCTTAACTGATTTATCACTTGATTTGTATCCGGAAATTGAAATACCTGTTGCAGTTGTATCGACTAATTATAGCGGTGTTGGTCCTCAGGAAATTGAAGAGTTAGTGACAAAACCTATAGAAGGTATCATGGGAACTGTTGGAGGAATCAGTGGTATTTCATCAACGTCATCTGAAGGTTCATCTTTGGTTATACTAGAGTTTGAGTTTGGTACAGATATAGAATCAGCAGCTCAAGAGATGCGTGAGAAGTTAGATATGATAAGGGATTTTCTACCTGATGATGCATCGAGTCCTGTAGTATTTAGAATTAATCCAAATTCGTTCCCAATATTGCAGTATTCTGTTACAAGTGACAAAGGTTTAATTGAGGCTCAACGTATTGTTGAAGATAAAATTGAGAGTAGAATTGAACGTATAGATGGTGTAGCTTCGGTAGACTTTACTGGTGGTTACGATAATGAAGTAGAAATACTGTTAAATGCTTCAAAATTACAAGGTTTTGGTTTAAGTAATACTCAGATTACCAACATTCTTAGAAGTGAAAATCTTGATTTGCCAGGTGGTGAAGTAGATAAAGGTTCAAAGTCATTAACAGTAAGAACATTAGGTGAGTTTGAATCAGTTCAAGAAATTGCGAATTTGCCTATCACATTAAATACTGGTGCAATCATAAAACTTTCTGATGTAGCAGAAATTAATCTTAAAGAGAAGACTTTGTCATCTATTAATAGAGTTGATGGAGAGAGCAGTATTGGATTAAATGTAACCAAACAAACCGGTTATAATACTGTTCAAGTCGCGGAAGCAGTCTCTAAAGAGATGAATAAAATCATTAAAGAAGAATCAAGTCTTAATATAATCACAGTTTATGATGCCTCAATGTTCATTAATCAATCAATTGGTAATGTAGCATCAGCCGGTATTATTGGTGGTGCATTGGCTGTTATAATAATATTTTTATTCCTAAGAAATATAGGTTCAACACTTGTTATTGGTATTTCTATACCTGTATCTGTTATTGCAACATTCTTTATAATGTTTAATACAGGGATAACACTGAATTTAATGACGATGGGTGGTTTAGCACTTGGTATTGGTATGTTGGTGGATAATTCCATCGTTGTGTTAGAGAATATCTATCGATACAGAGATATGGGATACTCAAGATTCGATGCAGCAAAAGAAGGTGCAAAAGAGGTTGGAATGGCTGTTACGGCGTCTACCTTAACGACAGTAGCAGTTTTCTTGCCAATTGTATTCGTTGAAGGAATCACGAGTACTATGTTTAAAGAACTTGCATTAACTGTTACATTCTCATTGGTGTCATCACTAGTTGTTTCTTTAACAGTTGTACCAATGCTTGCTTCAAAGCTATTAAAAATTGATCATAGTAAGGATAGTAAAAGGAGATATTCATGGTTTGATAAGATCTTTAAAAAGATAGAATTATTCTATAAATGGTTGTTATCTAAAGCTATCAAACATAAGTTTATTACAATTATTGTTGCCATAGCAATCTTTGCATTATCAATTGTCACTGCTGCGGGCATAGGAGCGGAGTTCCTACCAGCTATGGATGAAGGGCGTATAAGAGTTTCTGTGGATTTACCACTGGGGACTCGTGTAGAAAGAACAAATGACTATATTTCAGATATAGAGACGATTGTTTCACAACATCCAGATGTAGAAACGGTTTCTGTGAGTGTTGGTTCTACTAACATGATGATTACAACTACTTCAAATACCAATATCGGAAGTATTGAGTTAGTTTTAAAATCGTTAGATGAACGTGTAAAATCAACAAGTGATGTAATTGAAGAAATTAGAAATGAACTTAATGACTTTACTGGAGCAGAAATTGCAGTAAGAGCATCGTCTCAACAAGGTATGGGTGCCATGGGAGCCTCTCCTGTTTCTGTATCAATTAAAGGTGATGATTTTGAAGTTCTCGATGGATTAAGTGATCAAATCGTTGAGCTTATAGAAAATGTTCAAGGTACCAGAGAAGTAGCTTCATCACTAGGTGAAGGTAAAGAAGAGTTACAAGTTAATATTAAAAGAGATATTGCAGCTCAATATGGTTTAACAACTTATACAGTTTCTCAGGCCATTCGAGATTCTATTCAAGGAATCACAGCCACACAATACAAAGTCGATGGTACAGAAATTGATGTGACTGTAAAAATGGAATCCTCTTATAGTGATAGCATTCACAATTTCAATAATTTAATGATTCAAACACCGACTGGTGTGAATATTCCCTTGTCTGTTGTTGCTGAGGTAGAAGTCAAAAAAGGTCCTGTTTCAGTAAGTAGAGATAATCAAGTAAGAGTTGTAACAATCAATTCACAAATAGCAGGTCGAGATCTTGCGAGTGTGAATAGTGAAATTGAAGATGGTTTAAAGCAGTTGTATTTTCCTAGTGGCTACTCATATGAAGTAGGTGGTGATTATGAGGAACTCTTAGAATCATTTAACAGTTTGTTTATTGCTTTAGGAATTGCAATATTGTTAATCTATATGATTATGGCATCGCAGTTTGAGTCATTGGTATATCCATTTATTATTATGTTCTCAGTTCCATTGGCTATATCAGGGAGTGTTTTTGCCTTGAAGTTAACTGGGAATATCATTAGTATGCCAGCGATTATTGGTGTAATTATGTTAGCAGGTATCGTTGTTAACAATGGTATTGTATTGGTTGATTATATCAATACACTCAGAGGGAAAAATATGACAGCCGTAGAAGCTGTTTTACAAGCGGGTCCTACGAGGTTGCGTCCTATTTTAATGACAACATTGACAACTGTACTTGGTTTAACACCTATGGCCATTGGTGTAAGTGAAGGTTCAGAAGTGACAGCACCATTAGCATTAGTTGTTATCGGAGGTCTGCTATTATCGACTCTGCTAACGCTTGTCTTAATTCCGGTTATATATCTGTTATTGAACAAGTTATCAAGCAAGAAAAAGGTTAAAGTTACTTTTACAGAAGGTGGGCATCATGAATGATAAACGTATGCGAATACTTATGGCTGCCAAGCAAACCTTTGAACTAAACGGCTATCACGAAACTAAAATGGCAGAAATAGCAAAAAAGGCTGATGTAGGTAAAGGAACAATATACGAGTATTTTGACTCAAAGCAAATGCTTTTTGAAGAGATGATGAAGTTTTTATTAGATTCTATGTATGATTACTTGTTAGAGAGAGTCGACCAGGAAGATGATTGTATAAAAAAACTTGGAATCATTAAAAGTCTTGATATTGAATTGGCGAGAGATCATGGTAAATTATTTTCAGTAGTGTTAGAACGTATGAGTACAGCTTCTGATTCGTTAAAATATAAATTTGAGTTATCAAGAGTCAAAGAGTTGAAACTCATTGAAAATATAATTGCTGAAGGTATGGAAAAAGGTATTTTCAAGCAGATGAATGCAAAATATTTTTCATATATCTTTAAGGGTGCTATAACTCAAGCTACTATGAGCGAACGTTGTGGTATGGTTTCGAAAGAAGAAGATATTCTTGATGGCTTATTTAACAATTTGATTGCATCTATTAGGTCCTAGGTTTTCCTAGGGCTTAAATTTTGCTACAATGTACTAGAAGGAGTGAAATTATGAATAAAACAGCAGAAAAAATACAATTAGCAAGATTAAAGAAGAATATGACGACAAAGCAATTGGCAAAGAAGTGTGGTTTAACTGCTAACTATATAGAGCAAATTGAGTCTGGAAAGAAGATTATCAGTGAATCAATAGCTGATAAAATATTCAAAGTTCTTGAAGTTAAAACAGATTCTGTTTCATTAGAAGCAATGGCTCGTCGTGAGGAGTATGTTAAAAAGGCACCAAAGCCAAAACCAGTTCAGAAGGTACAGCACCATAGTGTGAATCATGCTCCGTCGTGGTCTGGTGCATTGGATAATTTGTTTAGAAAGTATCCTGTTTATAATGCTCACACAAAGAAAGAAGTTGGCGAAAAAACAGTTGCAACGTTAGATGCAAAAGTAGAAGGTTATCATTGTGACAAAATATCATTTATTGAGGTATTTGATAATACCATGTCAAGTTATAACATTTTAGAAGGTGATACACTGATGATGTTTTTAACAAAGGATATCACAAATGATAAAATTTATTACTTTGAATATGAAAACAGACCGTATATTAGAAAAATTAGAAAAGAGCAAAATAAAAGAATTAGTATATATTCAGATAATCAAACAGAAACAGTGGATGCTCAAAAAATTAAGATAATTGCTAAAGTTGTTAAATTAGAGAGAAATCTATGAAGAAGATTATTTTCGGAAGTATAATTACTGTTTTACTAATTGGGATAGTAATTGTTGGTAAGATCAGTTGGGATGGATATCAACTCTATAAAGATACAATGGAAGATGTTGATATTGAAACGGTTGTTAATGACATAAGAGCTAGAGATAATTATGTTGTTATTGAAGACATACCAAGTCATTTTTTGCAGGCTGTTATAGCTGTTGAAGATCGTCGTTTTATGGGACATAATGGTTTTGACATCATTTCATTTGGAAGAGCAGTGATACGAAATCTAGAGGAGAATGAATTTGCTGCTGGTGGGAGTACCATTACACAGCAATTATCAAAAAATCTATTCTTCAGTTTCGAAAAAAAAATGGAAAGAAAAGTTGCGGAACTTATTGTTGCTAGACAGATAGAGGACATTTATGAAAAAAACGAAATTTTAGAACTTTATGTAAATATCATTTATTATGGTGATGGTTTTGAGAATCTTTATGATGCCTCAATGGGATATTTTAATAAGGAACCTAAAAATATGACAGATGGTGAGTGTACATTATTAGCAGGATTACCGCAAGCACCGAGTACGTATGCATTAATTGAGAATTTTGATAGAGCAGTTATTCGTGCCTATGAAGTCGTAGATGCGATGGTGGAACATAAGGTTCTTACTGAAAATGAGGCTTTAGAACTAAAAGAAGATATTCAAAAAGTAAAACTCCAAGTCAATTGACTCGGAGTTTTTTTCTGGAGCTAACGATGAGATTTGAACTCACGACCTACGCCTTACCATGGCGTTGCTCTACCTGCTGAGCTACGTCAGCGAACCTGCGTATACATTATAAACTAAATTAGTGAAAAATAAAAGTATTTTCTACATCTAGCGAGAAAAAATATTGATCGATTATATTTTTTCTACATATTGTGTGTCAGAGATATTACAGATGCGCCAAAAAAGGTGAAATATCTTTTCAAGTTCATAGGCTTTGAGATATAATTGTGTTATGGAGTATAGCTCTATTTAAATTGGTAAAGAAAACAATTGTGTAAGCCGATAATACTTTTAGGTCGATTTACACACGAGGTATTGAATGAAGTCAGCAAGAGTAAGCGAAATACTAATTGGAAATATGATAGCAGAACCGGTTTATTCTGAACATGGTAACTTGTTATTAAAAGAAGGCGTGATTATTAATGATCATGTGTTAAACAAATTGTTAGCACATGAAATTGATTATGTCTATATTTTTGATGCGCTTATGGAAGGTGTTGAACAGAAAAGTCTTGTTCGAGAGGAAAAACTCGAGGAGTCTGTACGTGTTGTTAAGAATGTTTTTGATGACGTTTTACATAAAGAAAGTATGGGTGTCAAATCAGGTATTTCTAGAAGCGATATTTCCCTAGTTAAAAATGTTGTTGATGAACTATTAAAAGAACTTGAAAATGCTGAGAATATTCTTTATACTGTTGTTGATTTGATTGGAACAGATGCTTATACATACAAGCATTCAGTTAATGTAACTGTATTATCTATCATAGCTGCAAAGGCACTTGGTTATGACAGAGAAGATATCAAAAATATAGCAATGGGTGCTTTACTTCATGATATTGGTAAAGTTAGAGTTGAATCGGAGTTAATTCTAAAGCCAGGTAAGTTGACATTTGAAGAAAGAAAAAGAGTTGAAAAACATCCTTCTTATGGCTATGAGCTTTTAGAAGCAATTGAAGGTTTATCATATACAACTAAACAAATTATTTTATTACATCATGAAAAACTTGATGGTTCTGGTTATCCGTATGGATTGAGAGGGATTGAGATTCCACCATATGTACGTATTGTAACAGTTTGCGATATGTATGATGCGATGACTACAGATCGTGTATATAGAAATAAAATGCCTATTTATAGAGCCTTAGATATTTTGATGGCAGAGGCAATTTATAGAATTGATCCTAAAGTATATTCGGTTCTATTGAATAATATTGCGGTATATCCTGTTGGTACAGGTATTGTTTTATCAGATGGTAGAATAGGTGTTGTTATGAAATATAGACACAAGAATCCAGCAAGACCGATTGTAAGGGTCTTGAATAATCATTTAATTTCTGGTAAGATTAATGTTGAGTTAATTGATTTAGAACAAAGTCAGATTCTATTTATAGAAGATGTATGGGATGTAAAAGCCAAAAAAGAAGAACGTTTAAGTGTTGATCAAAAAAGAAATTCTAGAGTCGCAATTAATTAGTTGTGACTTCCGATTATTTTTTTATTCAAAAATGTAACCGGTTACAATATGGAGTTGCCTATGAAAATGGATGATATCGCTAGACTTGCTGGCGTTTCAAAAGCAAGTGTTTCAAGAGTTTTAAATAACAAACCAAATGTAAGCGAGAAGCTAAGACATAAAGTTGAGCAAGTTTTAGAGGATTATGATTATCAGCCAAATCTTGTAGCTCAAGCTTTGAACACAAAAAAGTCGAAACTAATTGGTGTTTTACTACCAGCTATTGGTTTAGATTTGTTTGCTGATATAGTTGATGGAATTTCTTCTACATTACAAATACATGGGTATGAACTGATTCTTGCTGACTTTAAAAGAGATACAAAACAGGCTATGAGAAATCTAGATGTTTTTAGGAGTAAACAAGTAGATGGTATTATTTACTTTCCAACTGATAATAGTCCTGAACATATTGCTTATATCAACCAATTTAAAATCCCTTTAGTTATTTTAGGACATGAACCGGAGGGATTAAAGAAAAAGTATGTTTCTTTTCCTGACATAAAGGCAACTCAGGAAATTGTTCAGTACTTTATAAACCTGGGATGTAAAAAAATAACTCATATTGCTATGCCAAAGGGACACGCTGTTGGTCAATTAAGGGTTGAAGCATATCTAAACATGATGAAAAAAAATAATCTAAAATCAAGGGTATTTTATGTTGATGAAATTACCTATGAAGCTGGTTATGAAGTTGCCAACAAGATTGAAGATTGCGAAGCTATATTTGCTGCAATGGACCGTTTGGCCTTAGGTATGATGAGGGGACTGTTAGATAAGGGTACCTTAGAAAATTATTTGGTAGCAGGTATTGATAATATGGGTGTATCAAAGATGGCTAACCCAAGTTTAACAAGTATAGATTTTGATTATTACCATAGTGGCAAGGTTTCAGGTGACATGGTTTTAGATTTAATAAATGGAAAAGGTGTGGCTTCTATTGTCTTGCCATACAAATTATATGAACGCGAAAGCACAAGGAGGAATAATGTACGATAAGGTTTTAGAATCAAAAGAGTTTATCGAAAAGTCTTTGAAAGAGCAACCAAAAGTAGGGATTATACTAGGATCTGGATTAGGTGATTTAGTAAGTGTTATTGATGATAAGGTATATATTGATTATAAAGATATTCCTAATTTTCCACAATCAACAGTTAAAGGTCATGCAGGACGTTTGGTAAGCGGTAAAATTAACGGTGTACCAGTTCTATGTATGGAAGGTCGTTTTCATTTCTATGAAGGTTATGACATGAAAGAAGTTACTTATCCAGTTTTTGTTTTCAAAATGTTAGGTATTGAAAAAATGTTAGTTACTAACGCTTGTGGTGGTATTAACACTGATTTCGAACCAGGCACATTAATGATTATTAATGATTTCATTAACTTAATGGGTACAAATCCTTTAATGGGTCACAATGATGAAAGATTTGGACCTAGATTCCCTGATATGTCTGAGCCGTATTCAATTAAATTAATGGATCAAGCAAAATCAGTTGCTGATAAGCTTGGAGTTGAGTATAAAGAAGGTGTTTATGCAGGTTTTACAGGTCCGTATTACGAGACTGCTGCAGAAATTAGAATGATTGGTAGACATGGTGCTGATGCAGTAGGTATGTCTACAGTACCTGAAACGATCGTTGCTAATTACTTAGGTTTAGAAGTACTTGGTATTTCATGTATTACTAATATGGCAACAGGTATTCAAGAGATGAAACATTCTCATGATAGAGTTGTTGAGACTGCTAAAAGAGCTTCAGTGAATATGTGTAAATGGGTTGAGGCATTAATTTCTGAAATGTAAGAATAACGAGTAAAATATTATACCTGCAAAATCGATAGTTTAGTTACGATTTTGCAGGTATTTTTTTAGCAACTATTTAAGACACGGTTTTCTCTAATATCTGAATAATTGATTTAACTTCATCATTTGAAGCAACAATACTTTTAACTTTATTGTCCTGTTGTTCAGCATTAGCATTCAAATTAATAATTGTTTGATTTGTTTTATCGAAAGAAGCAACAACTTCTTGCATTTTTGCTGTATAACTATTTGAGAATTCTTGTACATTACCGGTCATATTATCAACCATTGTTGATTTTGTTGCAATGACATTAGAATTATCAGTAATATTTTCAAATGTAGTAGCCACAGTGTCTGTTTGATTTTTACTTTCAATAACGACTTTCTGTATACGTTCAATTTGATTTGAGACAGAATTGACTTGTGATTGAATTTTACTTAGGATAGCTGAAATTTCAATCGTTGATTTCTGTGACTCTTCAGCTAATTTACCAACTTCTTGAGCTACAACTGCAAATCCTCGGCCATGTTCTCCAGCTCTAGCTGCTTCTATTGAAGCATTAAGAGCGAGCAGGTTTATTTGCTCACTGATGCTGTTTATTGACAATAAAACATTACTAATATTTTCTGTATGCTCTTTTAGCATAATACTATTATCAAAAGCATTTTTTGTGTTTGAAGTTACTTCAGTCATATTGTCCAGAAGCTCAGTCAAATTTTTGGTAGCAGATTGTATTTGCATTAGGCTTTTAGATGAAAACTGAGACATTTCTTCTGTAGCAGTAGTTACTTCATTTATCTGATCAGTTTGTTTCATAACGTCTTGATTGACGTGTTCTAATACGTTCATTTGCACTTGTGTATGATCAGAAATATTTTGAAATGCAATAAGAAATTCCGAAGTCATATTAGTTGTTGTAGTAATATCGGTGTCCAAAACTTCTGATGCTGTAGTTAAAGATTGAATAGATTCTCTTATAACATTGAAAACTTCTTCTAGTTGTTCTTTTGCCTGTTGTGTATCTTCTTTTTCAGTTTCAATGTCACTTCTTAATTTACTATTTGTTACACATAATGTACAAACGAAATAAGTAAATAGAGATAGCGTAAAATAAATATTGATTAGGCCAGAAGTATCATTAAAAGCCCCGAACATTTTTTCTGCATTAGGTAGTTGATAACCTACAAAAATAAATATACTACATAATATTGCCTCTGTAATTACAAGTCTGTAATCTTGATAAAGACCAATAACTAATATCATGAGATATGCTGTCAGAATACCTGTTAAATCTGTAAATAGATAGACAAACATAAAATTAATAAGTCCTAAAGCAACTAGCATAACATACTTGATTTTATCTGCATGTAAATCTTTTCTATGCATTATAGCTGTAGTAATCGCTAGAGTAAATAAGACGGTCATTATAATAAGTTTGTAAGCTAATGTCATATCAGAAATTAGCCATACATACAGTGTTTCTGCAATCGCACTGAACCAAAGTATATTGATCATAGTCCTATTTGTTTTTTTGAATAATGTGTTCATTTAGATCCCCCTTTATCATGGGATGAGTATAACACAAAAAGTATGTTATAAACTTAACAATGTTAAATTTTTATTGAATCTATAATAGATATTTTATTGTTTGTATATATATTATAATAAGTAAAAATAATTATTTATTTTATACGAAATTAAACTGGAATTAAATTGGTATTTATATGCTGTTAATGACTTAAGAGTGGCAATATGAAGTTTATGATTATGTAATATTGGTATACAATAGATATAGAGGTGTATATGTTAGAAAAAACGATTCATGATAGATGGTTAAAGTTAGATAATGCTGGGAAAATATACCCAGCTTTCGCAAGTAAAAGAGATCCTGCAACATTTAGAGTTGCTGTTGTTCTAAAAAGAGATGTTATTGTAGAATGTTTAGAAAGAGCCTTAGAAGAGACTTTAAAGGATTTTCCCTCTATGGATTTAACTCTACGAAGGGGGTTGTTCTGGGCATATTTAGATGAGAGTCATCAAGTACCTAAAGTGCTTGAAGAAGTTAAAATGCCCTGTACCTACATTGACTTACATCGAAGTAAAGGACATCTTTTTCAAGTTTATTACTATAAAAAGAGGATTTCATTAGAGTGTTTTCATGCTTTAACGGATGGTTATGGTGCTTTAGAATTTTTAAAAGCCTTGTTATACAATTATTTGAAACAGATTTATGATGTTGATTCTGGAGAGTTGAGGCTTCATGGCTTAGATATGAGTGATGTAGAAGATAGTTATAAGAAGTATACATCAGATTTTTTTACAAAAGGAACAAGTGTTAAGGCGGCTCATATAAAAGGCACACCTACAAGACTCGAAGGTGCCTTTGTTCATCATGGGATTATATCTGCAAGTGGTTTAAAAGAAGTTGCTAAAAAATATAATACAACTATTACAGTTCTTTTAACTGCAATCTATGGTAAAACTTTGGTTGATGAACTAAAGAAAGCGCCTGTAGTTGTGACTGTACCGATAAATTTAAGGAAGATGTTTACATCATCTTCATTAAGGAATTTCTCATATGTAATGAATGTAGTAATACAAAAAGATATGCCTATTGAAGAGGTCATTAAATCTGTGCATAATCAGTTTGTTGAACAAGTAAATGAAGAATCATTACAAGGACAGTTTAGCAAGAATGTGAATTTCGAGGAGAATTTCATGTTACGAGTAATGCCAAATGTTGTTAAAAGCTTCTTGCTCAAACAAGTACGTCAATTTAAGAGTAAAAAAATTGTCACAACGATATTGACTAATCCTGGAATTGTTGTGTTGCCTGACTCTATGAAAGAATATGTAGAACACTTTGAAACAGTTCTTTATGCATCTAAACCGCATTATATTAACATGGGTGTTTCAACATATGATGATAAATTGGTTTGTACTTTATCAAGAGGAATTGAGGAAAAAGAAATCATAGAAGGTTTTTTTAGTAATATGATGGAAGTTTCAAAACTTGATATCATACGATTTTCGAATGAAGGTGAATAATGGATTATCCAAAATACAAACATAAAAGATATAAAATATATGGACGATACTTATTGTTATTCATTTTAGTAAATTTTGTGTTGAGTTTCTTTGTACCATGGTACAGTTATGTTCATGGTAGCATTCTTTTTATTGTTATGGCTACTAACATTTTTAAGCGCTATAGAGGATTCAAAGCATTTAGTGCATTTATGTTTGCTGTCATGATAATGTTGCTTATATTTGACTTTGAAGATAGCGAATTCACATGGTCGTTAGATTATGTATTCCCATCGTTTCTTATCGCTATAGGTGTCATTCAATTTATTTTGATTATGTTTCGTAGAAAATCGTGGAAGAAGAACTATGATATTCATGTATATGTGTTGCTCTTAAATATTCTTATGGTACTGTTGCTTATATTTGGTGTCATCGAATCAAGTGTTTTGGTGATTGTAACCTATTCAATAATTGTTGCGACAATGATTGTTATTAGAATCAGAGTTGGTAAGAGTTATGGTAAAAATATTGATAAGTTTACACATTTATAGTTAAGTTAATATTTCAATTTTCTCTTTAATCCTATACAATAGATGTTAAGGGGGAAATTATGAGAAAAGAATTTTTAGAGAAATTAATAGAAACACCATCACCATCAGGGGATGAGATTCAAATTCAGAAACTTTGGATTGAAGAAATGAAAGTACACGCAGATGAAATTAGAACAGATTTCGCAGGAAATGCTATCGCTGTTTTAAATCCTGAAGCAGACTTTAAAGTATTGCTTGCAGGTCACTGTGATGAGATTGCCTTTATGATTACTCATATTGATGATAAAGGTTTTTTATCTGTAACTAAAGCAGGTGGCATCAATCCAAAACTAGCCTTAGGTACAAGAGTAAGAGTTTATGGTAAAGAAATCATAAAAGGTGTAGTTGGTGTAAAAGCTGAACATAAGGGTGGCGCTAAAGGTGAAATTAAACCTGAAGATCTAATCATCGATTTAGGAGCAAATTCTAAAGATGAACTTAAAGACATGGTTTCAGTGGGAGATTATGTACTTTATGATGTTGATTATGAGTATATGTTAAATGATAACTTCGTAGGTAGAGGTTTAGATAATAGAACAGGTTCATTTATTGTTGGTGAAGTTCTAAGAGAATTGAAAAATGAAGATATTAATGTTGGTGTATATGCTGTAAGTACAGTCAATGAAGAAACAAATATGGGTGGCGCTTATTTCGCTGCTGCTGGGATTAAACCGAGTATGGCCCTTGCTTGTGATGTAACATTTGCTACTGATGCACCTGGTTCTAACCCAAAGGCTGAAGGTACTGTAAAATTAGGTGGAGGTCCTGTCCTTGCTAAAGGTTCAATGATTAACTATAAAATTAATAACCTTTTGAAGGAAGCTGCTGAAAAATCAAATGTAGATTTACAGTGGGAAATAACACCGAGAACAACAGGTACTGATGCAGATAAAATGAGATTCACTGGAGAAGGTGTTCCTGTAGGCCTTGTTTCATTACCATTAAGATATATGCATTCACCGAGTGAAGTAGTGAACTTAAAGGATATTGAAAATGAAATCAAGTTATTGGTAGAGATGATAAAATCATTATCAGGCAAAGAGAATTTAAAACCATTAGAGTAAGACAGCGAAAGCTGTCTTTTATATTACAGAAAAAAAACTTTTACAGAAAACCATATATAAGCTGTTTTGTATAATATATAATTATTTATGTTACAAAGGAGTGTGATGAAAATGAATTTCAAGAAGTTTATATGTATATCTGTCATAGTAGTTTTAGTAATAACCTTATTGAATGAAGTATTTATTCGATACAAATATCTTGATGAACCTCAGTATTTTGAGCATTATATAGATTTTGAGTTAAATGATCGTCCAAGAGGAGCGAATGTTTATTATGTAAAAAACACAAATGACAAAAGAAGTGCTGTGAATATTATTCTGGATGAGAATAACTATATGTATGTGGAGAGTGTGCGAGAGTTCGAAATGCCATATTATACAATTGTTGAGTTATTTGTTAATCCCATTATGGTTGAGTATGATGAGTCAATGCTATATAAAAATGTAGAAATTCAGTATAACAATAACGATCGACAAAAGGTGGCTATAGGTGAGTTGAGTTTTCAAGAATATGAACGAAGTGAGCTTGCTCATATGACAATGGTAAGTGGATCAACAGATAATACCGGTATTCAGATGTATGACGTTAATAAACCTATTAACATTGAAGCCTATGATCTTAAAACGATTTTAGAGGACAATATAGAAGTGTTTATTAGCACAGATGATACTAGTTACAAGGAGTTTCAGGAAGCAACTCCTTTATCAGAAGCACTGCCAGTAATGGTTGAACACCGCTTTAAAATATCTTCAATATTCAATTATAATGGTTTCAAAGTTTATGATGTATTCTTAAAGTTAAAGACATCTGAGGGAGATATCATACTTAGAAATATGAAGTTAAGTCCTGATTACCAATATGAATATATCAAATTGTTTTTAGAAAGTAGGTCTAACTAATGTATAAAGGTCTAGATAAATTCTTTAAAGGCACTCTATTTGTTTTTATAGATATAAATATTGGAATAGATATATTGCCAGATTTCATCGGTTTTTTCCTAATTGCCTCTGGATGCAAGCATTTATATGATGAGTATAAGTATGAAAATATGAAACAGGCAAGTAGTATATTTATCTTATTAGGTGTATTAAGTTTTCTTTTAATGTTTACTATTATGATACCTGGATTTAAGTATATAAATATATTGAGCTTGATTTATTCTCTTTTATTGATTTTAGGATATACATTCTTTTATGAGAGCATAGATATTGATAGGAACTATTTGAGTATGGGACGGATAGCAATCGTATCACAGTTAGTAATGTCTGTTGTATCAATATTTCATCAATATCTATTTTCGTCTACTTATCAGACTGTGATGATATTTTTGACAATAGTAACTTTTATCATAATAATTATATGGCTTTTCAATATAAGAAAGCTAAGAAACCAATATGATAATTACTAGGTTATTACATTTGAGTTTAATCATATTTTAATTAATTGTTAAGAATATTCTTAGTATCCTACGATAAAATTATTTTATCGATGAAGGAGGCTTTTATTATGAGGTTAAGATTGTTTAGAGATAGGAATTTCCTGCTACTCATGCAAGGAAGTGCTGTATCTCAATTAGGAACATTGATGCAGACGTTCGCGTTATCATTATATGTATTGAACCATTATGATTCAACAACACTATTTGCTAGTATCTTAATTATATCTGCAATACCTAGGTTGGTTCTAGGGCCATTTGCAGGAGTATTGGTTGATTGGTTTGATAGGAAAAAAATAATCGTAAGATTAGATATCTTAAGTGGATTATGTGTATTACTACTAAGTTTTTTGTACTTTAGTACTGGAGAATTACCATTATGGTCAATTTATACCATAGCCATAGCACTATCATTAATTGGTACATTGTTTTCACCAGCTGTAAATACAGTTGTCCCAAATATTATGAAGGAAGAGGATTTATTAGAAGCGAACTCAATTAACCATATGTTGCTTACGATTTGTAGCTTAATAGCACCTTTACTTGCAGGTCTATTAATGAGTTTTAGTGTCATTGGGTGGGTATTATTGATTAATGGTATATCATTTTTAGTTTCAGCACTTTCTGAATCGTTCATACAAATTCCTAAGACGCATAAAGCTCCCCAAAATATAAATCTGAAATTATTCAAGGATGACTTTGCTGAAGGTATTAATATGATGAGAAGCAGTCGCTTTATCATGATTATTACATTTATTGCATTAGCATTAAATTTTGCTATTACACCTGTTTTTACGGTTGGTGTACCTCATATACTTAAAAAAGTAATGATTGTTCAAGATTATGAGTATGGAATAGTTAATTCAATTATAGGATCATCTTCTTTATTAGCGGGGTACTTAACAGCGAAATACGCAAAACGATTTTCAGTAAATAGTATTTTGAAAGCTGATCTAATAGCTCAACCGATTACTGTTGGTTTACTAGCAATTGTTTCTTCATTTACATTTTTACAGCTATTTGATACTTATTACTTGCCGCTCGTATTATTTATGATGATTGGATTTATATTTATAATCATTCTGACAGCAGGTAATATAACAATAAATACGACAATACAGAAAATTGTACCAAAAGATATGTTAGGTAGAGTAGGGACGGTAATTACAACATTATGTGGGGCAGCAGTACCAATAGGACAAGCTCTGTTTGGACTTATGGTTGACAGCATGGGACATTTTATTCCTATGATATCTTGTACGGTGATACTTTTAATAGTGGCAATTTGCTCTATAATTTTAATTAATAAAGAAGAAAAAACGATTGAGACGCCAACATTTGATTCAATGAATGCTTAAAAGCTGCTAATTTAGCAGCTTTTTTTAATCCTTAAAATCTTCTTTTTCAGGTAACCATTGATCGATGTTGTAGATTATTTTAGGAATAATGAAGAAGTTAACGACTTCCACACCTTCTGTTTGGGGTAGTGTGAAGTTGATATAATCATACATTTCCTCGTTATCTAAGAATCTTGTCTCAATTGACAAATTGGCATCTCCCCATCCTGTAGCGATGTAACAGATATTAGGGTCTTTTTTACAAGACTCAACAAATGCATCATAAACTTTCGGCTCTACTTTTAAATTAATGTCTGCAATTGAATGATATCCGAAGACACTGGGGTCAACTATGGTTGTAACTCTAATAGCATTAGTTTCTAGTAGTCGAGTTATTCTTCTCCTAACGGTTCTTTCGTTCACATCTATTTTTTCTGCTATAACAGAAGCGGACATTCTAGCGTCTTGTGATAATTCTTGAATGATCTTGTAATCAATTTGGTCGTAATGCTTTATTTTTTCGGACATTTTATTCTCCTAACTACTGGTATATTCTAAACTATATCATAAATAAGGATGTATAACAACACAGGAGGAGAAGTTTTTCAACACATCGACGTCCGATTCGGACTGTGGAATATACTAAAACGGCAATAAAAATGCAAAAATGGTCAAGGAAAACGTTGACATATGACATCTTTATGGTTAATATGTAATTAAGCAAAAGATATTTATTGCCATTTAGACTTTAAAGTTACACGTTGATCCAACACCGGAAATTGGGTTGACACAATCTAAAAGGTGGTAGAAGTTGGTTATATAAGTAGAAAGGAACATGGCCATGGATAACCTCATTCCACTGATAATTATTTCGATTTTTTTACTAGGCATAATTTTAGTCGGCAAAATTGCTAGTAGGAGAGTCGAATCTTCTGATGACTACATTGTTGCAGGGAGAGGAGCGCCTCTTTATCTCATTGTAGGAACATTATTTGCGACCTTTTGGGGTGGCGGCACCATTATCGGTGCAACTGGTGCAGCTTATACAGATGGTATATTTGGCGTAGTCGAAGATCCATTTGCAGCAGGATTAGCACTGATTATTTTAGGATTGTTTTTTGTTGGAACATTAAGAAAATTAAAAATTATGTCAATCGGCGAATTGTATTGTAAACGATTTGGTAAGTCGGCAAGTTATTTTGCTTCTGCCCTTATGATCCCAACATATCTTATATGGACAGCGGTTCAATTACTTGCAATAGGCAAGATTGTTAATGTATTGTTTGAAATACCATTTATGTTTGGGTTTATTGTAGCAGCACTTGTTGTGATACTTTTTACATTTATGGGAGGACTAGTAGCGGTTGTTTGGACCGATGCTATTCAAATGGTAATCATATTTATTGGATTGATAGCGATATTAATAGTAGGATTTAATGCAGCAGGTGGTGTGGCTGAAGTAATGAGTCATGCACCTGAAAACTATTGGAACATACTTCCTAGAGAAACTAGCTTCACATCTTGGATAAGTTATATAGCGATGTGGGCAGGTATGGCACTTGGTAACATTCCGAGTCCAGATTTAGCACAAAGAGCATTTATGGCTAAAGATGAGAAAACAGCAAAACGAGGAATGTTAATAGCAGGAAGTTTGTACTGGACCTTAGGGTTTATTCCAATCATTATTGCTCTAATAGGAAAAACGCTTATCTCTAACGGTGTAATTGATGCCAGTTTATTGAATGGTGATAGTGAGTTGTTAATTACGATACTTGCGAAGCAACTGTTTGGACCGATTGGTCTTGGAATATTTGTTGCTTCATTGATAGCAGCAATTTTATCAAGCGCGAGTACATCTTTGTTTGCAACAGCTGTATTGTTTTCAAATGATATATACAAACCTTTGATGGAAAAAAAGCATATATTAAAAAATTCAAAGCATTTGTTATATGTAACTAGAATATTTGTAGTGATCGTAGGCATTCTTGCAATTCTAGTAGGTTTATCTAGTGATAGAATATATGACTTAACTATATTTGCATTTACACTTCAGTTTGGCGTATTATTTTTTCCATTTATATTTGCACTCAAGTCAAAAAGTGTTAATACTTATGGTATCATAGCAGGTATGTTAGGTGGTTTAACCGTAAATCTTACTGGTGTGATATTAGAAAAATCTATAATACCAGAGCCGTGGGAGTTTTATACTTTAGTACCTGCGATTGTAAATTTATTATTGATCTTAATTGTTTCCTATATAACTAGACAAAAGAACCAAGGGGTTCCATTAGAAAATTTATATCTTTAGGAGGATACAAAATGAAATTACCATCATCGAGTGCAACGAACTTAAATAAAGAAGGCATGAGACATATGATCTCTATGAAAGATTTTACTACAAAAGAAATGGATGATATGATGTCTTTGATGTCTATGTTAAAGGCTGCAAGAAAAGATAATGCTGTACCACCCTTATTTAAGGATAAGTCAGTAGGAATGATTTTTGAAGCTGGTTCTACTAGAACGAGAGTTTCATTTGAAGTTGCAGCAACACTTTTAGGTGGTCACGGTTTATTCCTATCACCAAGAGACATTCACTTAGGAGCAAAAGAATCTATTGACGATACTGCAAGAGTTCTGTCTAGAATGTGTGATATTGTTATGGCAAGAACAAATGATCCAGAGACTGTCGATGCTTTATGTAAAATGTCAACGGTACCAGTGATCAACGGTTTAGATACGCGATTCCATCCAACACAAATGTTAGCAGACCTATTTACTGTTAAAGAGCATATAAAAGACGGTAGAAAATTATCAGATTTAACATTAGCATTTATGGGTGATGCAACTGATGTCTGTAGATCTCTTTTATTGACTTGTACTAAGTATGGTATGAACTTTAAGCAAATAGGTCCTAAAAAATATCAAATGGAGCAGGAATGGTTAGATATTGCTGATGAATTCTGTAAAGAAACTGGTGCTTCATACGAGATTACTGATGATGTAGAGGCTATTAAAGAATGTGATGTGGTATATGGAGATAGCTTTTATTGGGTAACACAAATGGATGAAAAAGAAGAACGATTAAATGCTTTCATGCCTGATTATGTTATCACTGAGGAGTTAATGTCAAAAGCAAAACCTGGTGCGATGTTATTACATTGCTTGCCAGCTAACGATAAAGAAGAAGTTACACGTGAAGCTTTGGAAGGTGATTACTCAGTAGCTTTTGATGAAGCAGAGAACAGATTAACAGCACAGATGGCAATACTAGTTTATTTTACACACAAATTTATTGATAAACCATCTGAAGAAGTGAAAAAGATGCATGAAGATAATATCAAGAATTTCTTAGAAACTTTATAGGAGGAGAATATGGCTAGAAAATTGGAGAGCACACCTCGTGCTGATGGGTACAGAATGCCAGGAGAGTTTGAACCGCATAAAGGTTGTTGGATGATATGGCCTGAAAGAACTGATAACTGGAGATTAGGTGCAAAACCAGCGCAAAAGGCATTTGTTGAAGTTGCTGAGGCTATTGCGAAATATGAAGAAGTAACAATGTGTGTTTCACAAAGACAATATATGGCAGCAAAAGAAATGTTAAGCTCAAATATTCGTGTTGTTGAGATGTCTAATGATGACTCGTGGATGAGAGATGTTGGGCCTACTTTTGTAATAAATAATGAGGGTGATGTAAGAGGCATTGATTGGCGTTTTAATGCATGGGGAGGACTTTTAGATGGTCTTTATTTTCCATGGGATAAAGATGATCAAGTAGCAAAAAAAGTTTGTGAAATTGAGAATAAGGATTTCTATTCATTAGAATCATTCATTCTAGAAGGTGGCTCAATTCATTCTGATGGTGATGGAACTGCAATAGTCACAGAAGCGTGTTTGTTAGATGAAAGTAGAAATCCAGATTTATCAAAAGAAGAAATAGAAAATACTCTAAAAGAGTATTTAAATGTTGAGAAAGTGCTTTGGTTACCAAATGGCATTTATTTAGACGAAACCAATGAACACGTAGATAATATTGTTCATTACTGTGCACCAGGTGTGTTGGCACTTGGTTGGACGAATGATGAAAATGATCCACAATACCCTTATTCTAAGGCAGCATTTGATTATTTATCAAATGAAACGGATGCTAAGGGAAGAAAACTAGAAATTCATAAACTTCATATTCCAAATGAAGTATTGATAACACAAGAAGAAAGTGAAGGTGTTGATGCAGTCGATGGTACATTACCAAGACTTGAAGGTGATCGCCAAGCAGCTTCTTATGCCAATTTCTACATTGCTAATGGTGCGGTAATTTTACCGCTATTCGGTGATGAAAAATACGATGAAATGGCAAAGGAGACCCTTCAGAAGATTTTCCCTGACAGAGATATTGTTGGCATCTATGCGAGAGAGATAATTTTGGGTGGTGGAAATATTCACTGTATCACCCAACAACAACCTAAATAGAGGAGAAAACAATGGAAGCAAAAAAAGTAAGTTTATTTAAAATGATTTCCTTTACCGTTTGCGGTATTGTGGTATTAGATACCTTTGTCGCTCCAGCAGCAATGGGTGTATCATCAATCACAGTTTGGTTGCTAACAGCTTTATTCTTCTTTATTCCTTACGGATTAATTAATGCTGAACTTGGTGCTGCTTATCCTGAAGATGGTGGTAT
>PPCM01000547.1_pt1 | contig 29974 bp, 24 predicted proteins | sample 1555541 | NCBI WGS metagenome assembly PPCM01 (sample SAMN05284479, study PRJNA326546) | Marine sediment metagenome, whole genome shotgun sequencing project. | isolation source: marine sediment | place: Germany: Wadden Sea | collected 2012-09-05 | reverse complement strand
TTTGAAGATCATGAAGAAGGTAAGATTACTGTTGAAGATATTCAACAAAAGTTAGAATTGTCTAAAGATGATTTATTTGGTTATTTTTCTAGTAAAGGTCTGATGTTTGCATCGCTTGTACCGTTCCATTCACATGGATTTGATACAAATGCAAATGGTATCGAGTACTTAGAAAATGAGTTGCCATCATATAAGAAGTATCTACAGAGATTAATGACACACATTAAATACAACATGACGGAAAATGGTATTTTATTCTGTAACAACTATTCAGAATCAAGAATCGCTCGATCTCTATTAGAGAAAAAGGGTGCAACTGTGTTGGTTGAGAATGATCTACTTACATTAATGAAATGGGAATCAAAAACGGCTGTACTTTTAAATGATCATTTAAATACAAGACGTGGTCTTAGAAGTGATCAAGAGATAGATAAAGTTATGACACTTGTAAAGAATATTGATGATCAAGGTCATGCACAATTAGAAACATTCTGTAATGAGCTTCTTCAAAAGAGAGCAGATGATGATCATAAACAAAGAGGTCAGAGAATAAAAGGTACGAAACTAAAGAAAATTGCAATCAAAAATATAAGAAAAACTGGAGAATAATCTCCAGTTTTTTTATACAGCTTTTTTAACAGACTGACTTACTGTTTCGTGCTTAAATAGATTTAATGTATATCTAATCAATACATAAATAACCAAAGCAGAAGATATAAATACCATTGAGATACTAAATATTCTTAGTATCTCATTGTTAAAGTACTTAGACATGATTGTCACTGCAATACCACTGATAACCAGTGGGAATGTAAATGCTGAATAACTTGGCATGAATGGTAGTTTTAACAACTTAGGTAGTTGAATTAATGCATATACAAGCATGGTGATTGAAAGTGCTGATAACAAGTAAATAATAATAGGATTTTTATCAGTGAATGCATTCATATAACCAACCAAACATAAACTTGCAGGAGCTGAGAAAATGATTTTAGTTGGTAAAGATGGTTTTGGCATATTCTTTATAACAATTACTCTATAAGTCATAATAGGTAAAAGCAATAAATAACTGATAAATCCAAACCAAAAGAGTATCTGTCCAACATTTTGCATTTGGTAAGCAGGTGATGTAACGCTTCCGCAAATTATCCCAACATACATTACAAAATAACTTGGAAACACTTTTTTTATATCAAACTTTAAGATATATTTCTTAGTGAAAACTGCAATAAAGAGTATATGTAAAATTATTGCAAAACACCACAATATAAAGGCAAAGTTAGTTAATGGCTTTATGTATACTGATAATAACATCAATCCCATTGGAAAGGCAGCCATAACAGATCCTACAACTGGATTTTCAAATGCTTTGGCAAGTGAATCTCTAAATAGAATCATTTTTAAAATTAATAAGACACCTATTAGGGCTGATACAGAACCAAAGATAGTTCTAAGTAGTGAACTATAGGGTCCTACAAGATTACCAAGTGCAGCTAGTCCCAACATTAATCCTGAGATTGGTAAAGGTAATTTTTTTAATATATTCATTTTAAACCTCATCTAAGTTTGTAAAACCTAATTCTCTTACAATGATGTTTGCTGCTGATTCAGCAATTTCACCAGTAAAAGAAATGCATTGTGCTTTATGTTCACCAGAAGCCATATCCATACCTTTAGTTAAAACACTACAACATAAAACTTTGTGGTTCTTTTTAAACTCACTTTGTAGCTCGTTAGCAAGTTGTAAAGTTTGAACAGACTTAGGGTCTTTAGGTGTCGTACCTTGAGTTCTACCAAAGAAATACCCAAGTGCCATAATACCACCTGATACTGCTCCACAGACACATTTAGATTTACCGATACCTACAGGGAAACCAGAAGCCATTGCAATCATTTCTTCAGGCATATCTAGCTCAAAGTTTTTTCTGATAGACGCTATGACTGCTTCTGAGCAGTAATACTCACCATTTCTGAACATCGTCTCTGCATCATCTTTAATTTGCTTAATACTTACTTCTTTAATCATCATACACTCCCTAATCTAAATAGATTCCTATAACTAGGGATATAATAGCATATGAAAGTTAAGATTGTTATAAAAATATCAATAACATAGAATTATTCTATACTTGTTCTGTCAAGAATAGAATGTACCTATTTTAAGTAGTTAGTATATGCCAGTTTTAATAAAGTGAGTATACTATACTATCGGCTTATATCAACACTTACAGTGCTATAATAATTATGAAGTAATTGATTTCAACGTGAGTTCCTATAAAGTTAAGAAAAGGTTGGTATGATCAAGGAAGGCATTATTTGATAGTCTATGTTCAAAAGAATGATATTGTGAAATACAGTTATATAAGAAGCGAGTATATCTAGAATCAGGAATAAAAGATGTGCTTAAATACAATCCCAGCAGGGATTTTAAATGACTAATGTTTAATTTCTAGGATTATAGCTATAATTGAAAGAAGTAATCCTAGAACTAAGTTGTTAATGCATTGGAACATGGTTTTATCTAAAGTGTTGAATGAGTAGAAGAATATTCAGTAAACCAAACACAATCATAACAATAGATATTGGTATGAGTACACCCTTATTCCATTTTTCAGTAGTTACCATTCCAGATAGGCTTCTTTTAGATGAATACTCGTGTGATTTTTCTGCAACTAAATTTAAATTGAAAAGAATATAAATGCCAAGGGGAATAAAAAGTATTTTTATACAATAAAATATGATTTCTAAATAGATCATTTCTTGTCTCCGTTCATAATCGACTATTATCTAATAATAACAATAGTTTTATAAGTAACATTATTAACTATGTACTCTCCTAAGTCAAATTCTTTAAGAGGAATGTGGTGTAAAATACATGAAATAATTGCCTATAAAACTATATGCTATACTTAAAAAGAAAGTGTTTAAAACAAGTGTAGCATTCAGTCTAGAAAGATTGTATTAGCTATCACTTTTAGTGCTTTCGTTAACTTGATTCATTGAATTTGTGAGAGATATGTGAGGTAATATAGGATGTATAAAAAAAGAGAAATACTTGATTTAGCAAAAAAGCAATTAGCACTTGATTATAATTGTCACTTTTCAGATTTTGAAAAAGAAGGGAATACAATCACTGCTAATAAGCAATTAGAGGGGAGACGCATTTATGATAGTGATGGTTGTTTCATGAAGATACTGTGCATAGAAGGAAAAGCAATAATTAGCTCAGATGAAAAAATGAAACCATGGCTTGAAGAGAAGATTATTAAAAAAGATGCTAGTTGGTTATTTGATTATGGTAATCTTAGATCCATAGAAAATAAGTTAAGAGAGTTTGGTCATGAAATAGAGGAGATATACAATTTTTATCTACCAAATCCTATGGTGGCAGAGATAACGCCTCTTACAAAAATTAAATGGTTTGATAAAGACGAGATATCACAGTTTAAAGGTGATAGCAGATTTGAACAAGCTTTTGGATTTGAGGATAATTATGCGGATGTTTTAGGTGTTGCAGCTTTTGACGGTGATATTATTATAGGTATGGCTGGAGCTAGTGAAGATAGTAGTACTTTATATCAGATTGGTATTGATGTATTGCCTGAATATAGAGGTAGAGGTATTGCCACAAATCTAATTGCTGTATTAAAACAGGAACTCTTAAAAATAGGAAAGGTCCCTTTTTATGGTACTTCAGTGTCTCATATGTTTTCTAGGAATGTTGCTATTAATGCTGGTTTCTTTCCAGCGTGGGCAGAACTGTGTTCAAAAAAAATAGAAGAATAAATTAAACTTGGAGAGGTGTTCGCATAATGTATAGCAAGAAAATCATAAAAGAAGAGTATAAGTATGAGCCTGACTCATCACCTGAAGCGTGGGAATATTATAAAAAATATGCTGATGATATTTTGATTGATGAACCTTTTTCACATAATGGTAGTTGTAGACTAAAATCTAAGGCTAAATTTAAAGGAATACAGTTTGAAGTAGCAGGTGATTGTTCTTTTAACGTCAAACTATGTGTGAATTATTTCAATAAGATCATTGAAAAAGTGTCTGATGATAAAGTGAAAAGTAAGTTATATGCAGAACTAAAAGAATTAAATAAGATGCATCATAATCTATCAAACTTTGCCTTAATGCCAGTGACGGGTGGATTAAATAACCTAAAAGGTAATTTAAAGATAAAGAATGGTAAAGTTATGGTGCATGATCTAGGCAAACGACCAGCTTCAGCACTTGATAGACTGGACACATTTCTGTATTTTCTAAATGAGTCTTTTAATAATTTGGATACTTTCCAGAATCAAAGTAGTGGAATTAACTTAAAAGAAGTTGGTAAGTTCTTTAGCGAAAGTGTTTTTACTACATCAATGAAAGGTGAAAACTTTTCTATTTTATACGATGTGCTTACAAGCTTTAATGATATCTATGACTATTGTGAAATCTTTTATGGTCTAAGAAAAAGTGATGAGAATCACAAAAAGCTTGTTGATAAACTGATCGAAACTGGTGATCAACCAATAACTTCAATTAGCGATGTCGAAAGATACATGACATTAGCCAACGAGTTTTGGTCTACGAGGAAGTTTACATAATGGAAATTATTTCATGATGATATGATGGATTATTTGTAGTTGTCGGTTGATGTTAAAGAAGGGATACGCAGAATGGAGAAATGGAAGCAACATTTAGGTGTTTATGGTGTCTATACTATTGGTGAGAAGCTACTTGTAGTAAAGAAGACAAGAGGACCCTATATAAATAGATATGATTTACCAGGTGGTAGTTTTGACCAAAATGAATCAATTAATGAATGTTTAATTAGAGAGTTAAAAGAAGAGATAGGCTACTCCTTTGTTGCTGGTAAAATGATTGGAATATATGACTACTTAGTACCTTGGAATCAGGAAAATAATCATACGCATATTCACCATTTAGCAATATATTATCAAGTAGATTCAAAAGAGACTATCGTTGAAAACAATATTGTAGCAGATGATACAGCAGGGTTTGAGTTAATCAACATTAGTGAATTAACACAAGAAAATTCCTCGCCACTTGTAATTGATATAGTTGACTATCTAAATGAAAAGGATCTTGTGAACAGTATAAAAAGATACGATAACTGGAAGGTCCTTTTATCTGAAAGCTTCTGATTTGTTGTAGTGATAACAGAAAATCTAATCAGTTTTCAATACTAAACATTTGGTTTTCTGATAAAATAATAAGGGAATAGTACCATTTATAAGATAAACTCTTTTAAGTTTTCTGTAGTCAGAAGTATTTTATGAAATATGCATACAATATAATTACTAAAAAATTCCAGTGAAAAAAGCAAGGAGTTAAATGATGCTAAAGAATAATCGAAATGTCATGTTTAGTTTGTTGTTGATACCAACCTATTTAGCTACTGTAGTTATACTAATAGGGCTGCAAGTTGGATCAATTGAGTGGGGAATGATGTTACCTTTTATAATATCAAATGTTATATCGGCGTGGTTGCTGAGTTTTAAAAAGAGTATACTTTTTAACTTCATAGGTTCATTGTACTTTATAGCATATGGATGGAATTGGTTTTCTATAATTTTTAATCCACCATTAGATGAATTTCCTCCTGCATTACTTCCTTGGGAAACAGGAATATATTTTGGTAGTGGATTTATGCTAATAGGTATATTAGCTTTGATTTATGGATTATTAAAAAGAGCATCAGATAAAAAGATTGCTGAAATATAAATAGAAAAAAAGAAAATTGATACAGTCTACTTCTAGAAAAGAATTTTGATAAAAGTACTTAAATACAAGGCTTTGACTGTATTTTAGATGATCAAAAGTTTTACTAGATTAAGCTACACATACGACACATGTGGAAGTTATTTTGAGACTAATAGAAAAAACTACAATGAGAGAAATCAGTGACTGAAATATTGCAAGTAAGTAGCCAACTATCAAACTAAGATGGTTGGCTACTTTATATTTACTTACATAATACTTATCTATTCCAGATTGTCATAATTTTTATTAATCTGCTTAATACTGGTTTCCGTTTCAGATATTGATATTAGTAAGCCGCCTTGTAAATGTTGCTTACTATAAGATGTTTCACCTGTTTTTAAACCGTAGGTTAGTCTTACTCCTTGATAGGGCAGAGAAATTGAATTGATATGATCATGACCTACGAAAACATGAGTCGTACTTTCCAATGTTGTTATTTTATCAAACAACCCACTATTAATAGGTGGACAAAATACATTCTCATTTACTTCTCCAAATACATCTTCTTCATCAATTTTCCCATATGAATATGCTTCTATAGCATATTCATACTCAGGCAATGGTATATGAGTAAATAGCATAGATTTAATTGGTTTATTATACTCTTGGCTTAACTCTTTTACAACCCACTCGTACCACATTATTTGATCAGGGTAAATAAAATCATAATCTGTTCCAGTTTCATATTCTCTTAAGTCATGTGAGTCCAGCATAATTAATGAATATATTGGTTTGTTTTCTTTTTCGATATTTATGATGTAATTACCAACTCCATGAATTGTAGAAGGTCCCATCTTAAAAAGTGAGTTTTCACCTTTTTCATATTGATTTCCGTGCCAAAGTTTATCGGCCATGCCTTCAGAATCGTGATTTCCAAGAACGACTGCCCATGGTATATTATAGGAATCAAGTCTTTTAATTAACTTATTAGTCTCGAAATTAGATAAAATCCATCCCGTATTGTCGCCAGTGGTTAAAATAAGGTCGGGATTTGTTTCTTCAACCAGCCAGTCGATCATTTCAAGTGCTTCCTTATCCTTTTTTAAGTTTGTTTCGAGTTGAATATCTGAAAGTACCAAGATTTCATATTCTGTGCCTTCCATTTCGACCGTACTAACAGCATCCATATTTATTTGGTCAGCAGGGAACCAAATTTCAGTTGAAGCATTACCTTTTATTCGAATTCTTTTAAATCCTTCATAGCCTAAAGATAACAGTAGAATGAATACTATTAAGATAACGAACCATTTTATAACTTTTTTCATTTTTCTTCCTCTTTTTCTAAGTTTACAATACAATTCTAAAGGGTGGAGTTGCTCAAGGTACAATTCCTTTCTTTTCTAGAAATCATAAACCTCTACAAAAGAGCGATTTTAAGGTTAAGGAAAAAGTTTTCCTAATTCAAAAAAAAACATTGTACCTAGAGCAACTCTAGGTACTATAATGAGAGTGTATCATACTAAGGGGGGGGACATATGTTTAAATCAATTAATCCATTGGAGCATGTGAATAGAAAAAAGAAAATAATGATTTGCTTAGCAGCAGGTGGAGACGCTTTACTAGGCACAGTTGTACACGCAGCTTATTTGAAATACTATACGGATTTTATCGGTTTACCAGCAGCAATGTATGGTTTGATGTATATGATATTTGGTATATGGAATGCGATTAATGATCCTTTACTAGGTGTATACTCAGATAAAAAAAGATATATCACTGGTAAAGGGAAGGCTGTTTATTTAATGAAACGAAGTGGGCCGTTGATGGCTGTTTCAATGATTATTCTAGCTTTTGCAAATCCGAGTTGGAGCGATTGGATGACATTCGCATTTCTGATTACTGTTATGTTTGTATATGATACTGCGAGCACATTGTTTGGTATCAACTATAAGAGTTATATTCTCTACTTAGCGACATCACCAGAGGAACGTACAGAATTTTTCATTATACAAAGATATGTGAGTATGATTCCTGCGTTTGTGGCAGGATTAATACCTGTATGGTTTTTAACTGGTGACTACTCTTTAGAAGTGATACGACTTGTATTTACCATAGTAGGGCTTCTTGGTGGCGCACTGATGATAATAACGATGCTGATAGTTAAAGATGCTCCAGAGTTCTATGCGCATCAGGATGGCCATGAACCATTTAATTTTTTAAGAGATTTAAAAATAATATTCTCAATGAAGAGCTTTATAACTTATGTATCATTTTCATTTTTAATTACAGGGGTTACACGTTCCTATTATGCTTTATATGTTTATTATATGGATAATGTCATGAATGTTAGTGGAACTCTTGCATTGTTACCGGATATTGCAGGCGCGATAGTACAATTCATGATATATCCTTTGGTAGCTATTGTTGTGAAAAAAATAGGTGCAAAAGATACGATTAAACACTTCACATGGTTTGCCTTAGCTGGTTTCATTGGTTTGGTATTAATTGATCAGTATTGGATGTCTATTGTGTGCTATGTTTTGGTAATGATTGGGTTTGCAGCGTATTGGGGTGTGATCGATCCTATGTTTGGAACGATTATAGATGAAAATGAACTTCTTACAGGTGAAAGAAAAGCAGGATTCTTTTTAGGCTTCATGGCAGTAGTTACAATTCCTGCTCAGTCATTTCTAGTTTTTGTATATACATTAATCATTACATATTTTGGGTATGATGGAACTCTAGAAATACAATCCGCTGAATCTGTAGTAGGGTTAAGAATAGGTGTGGGTTTATTACCTGCAGTATTCCTTTTAATGAGTTTGATACCGTTGAAAATGTATCCAATAAATAGAAAAAGAGAAATTGAAATTAAAGAGGCAATAGATAAGAAACACAAGAAGATAGCTTAATTAGGAAGGTATATGATGAAAAATATTACAGTTAAAGAAAACAAATTTACTGATAAAGAAGGTAGAGAAGTCATATTACGAGGCATTAATATGGTTTGTAAGGATAAGGAAAAGAATTTCCTTGGAGGTTATGATTCAAAAGATTATAAGATATTAAAGTCACTTGGGTTTAATGTGATCCGATTAGGTATGTTTTGGAAAGCAATGGAACCATCACCAGGGTGTTATGATATAGATTACTTAAATGAAATAGAAAAGTATGTTATAGAAGCAGGTAAATATGGATTAAATGTTTTCATTGATATGCATCAAGATCTATTTGGTGATAAGTTTTCGGATGGTGCACCGGATTGGGCAATCATCAACAATTTGGATCATGTAGAAACAGAATTATGGAGTGAATCCTATTTACTAAGTCCAGCAGTTCAAACAGCTTTTGATGACTTTTTCTCGAATCGAACTCTAGAGGGGGGGCAAGGAGTCTTAGATCACTATAAAAAGATGTGGCAAGTAGTCATTCAGAGAATGGCTAAACATGAGAATGTGATTGGTTATGATTTTATGAATGAACCATTTATGGGCACAAGTGTCAATGGACTTCTTGTTGAACTATTGACAGCTTTAGGACGTGTCATTGATGATAAAGAAATGAGTTTTGAAGAGCTCCAAACTTTATGGCTAGATCCAGAAAAGAAAATGACATTAATGTCTTTGTTAGCTGATAAAGAAAAATTTGAAAAAATCATAAGAGATAGTGAACATGCTTCACAGACTTTTGAAAGCGAGGTTCTTCAAGGATTTTATGATGATATGACAGAAATTACAAGAACAATAGATACTGAAGCCATTGTATTTATTGAGACAAATTACTTCTCAAATATGGGGATGAAATCTGCTATCAGAAAAACCAAAGGAGAGGAGAAACAGTGTTTTGCACCTCATGGATATGATCTGTTAGTAGATACCGAAGCATATGAATTAACCAATAATGATCGAGTCGAAATTATATTTAGAACGCATGAAAGCGTTGCAAAAGAAAATAATATGCCTATGCTTATCGGAGAATGGGGATGTTTTCCAGATGCAACAAGTGCACAGGTAGAACATGCAAAACAAGTAATCAATCTCTTTGAGGAGATGCTTGCAAGTGATACATACTTTGATTATGACCATATAGAGGATAATAAGATTCTTGAAGCACTTAATCGGGCCTACCCAATTGCGATTGCTGGTGATTTAGAGAAATATAAGTATGACTTTGACAATAAGGAGCTCCTAGTAAGTGTCAGAAATTACAAAGTCGGAGAAGAATCTTTGGTGTACTTACCAAGTAGACATATAAAAAAGATCAATATTGAAAATCAAGAGCATCATCTTGAAGTAATAGAAGATAGTGAATCATGTATTCTATCATTTATTTCGAAGACGAAAGATGTTGATTTAAGAGTTAGTATGGGATAAAGAGGTGAGTCATGCATTTTGAAGTAGAAAGAGTAGATCGGCTTCTAAAAGATTTGAAAAAATTAAGCTTTAGAGACCAAATAGATATTGAGACATTTCAGTTTAAAGAAGGTAAGTATAGGACTTATCAATTAGCTCAGAATGATAGAGATTGGCAGGCTTTTCAGTGTGGTGTGGACAAATGGGGAGATCCTGATAAAAGATATTGGTTTTCTCAAACTGTTACGATACCCAAGAATTTCAGTGAAAAAGAAGTATGGTTTTGCTTAAAAACAGGACAAGAGGACCAATGGGATTTAAATAAGAATCCTCAGTTTTTATTATATTTAAATGATGAAATAATCCAAGGGTTTGATATAAACCATACTAGTACTAGACTGTTTAAAGCCGCTGAGGCAGATCATTCTTTTAGAATAGATTTAGCAGCTTATAGTGGATTCGAACCGCATCACGTAGAATTTATTCCAAGCATTTGTGTATTTGATAGGAATACTGATGAAATGTATTTTCATGCTCACGTGATACTAGAAATTGCAAAAAGACTGAATGAAAATGATATAAAACGTATTAAATTATTGAATGTACTAAATGAAGCAATGAACATTATTGATTTTAGGTTGCCTTATAGTGATACTTATTATTCCTCATTAGAAGATGCTAAAAATTATATAGAGGAACATGTGTATAATGATAAAACAAATAATGAGAATTACCAGGTTAGTTGTGTAGGTCATACACACATAGATGTTGCTTGGTTATGGGATTTAGAACAGACAAGAGAAAAGGTTGTGCGTAGTTTTTCAACGGTACTAAACCTGATGAAGGATTACCCTGAATATAAATTTATGTCCAGCCAACCGCAATTGTATGAGTTTTTAAAAGAAGAAGCACCAGAACTTTATAAAGAAGTAAAAAATCAGGTTAAAAGTGGTAACTGGGAGCCTGAGGGGGCAATGTGGGTAGAAGCCGACTGTAACTTGATTTCAGGTGAGTCGTTAATCAGACAGATACTTTTGGGGACGCGATTTTTCAAAAAAGAGTTTAATGTAGAAAATGAAATATTGTGGTTACCGGATGTATTTGGTTACAGTCAAGCATTACCTCAAATTTTGAAGGGATTTAACATTAAGTATTTTATGACGACAAAAATTAGTTGGAATGAGTACAACAAGATGCCTTATGACACATTTATGTGGCAAGGGATAGACGGTAGTGAAGTATTGACTCATTTTGTTAGTGCAACAGATTTTGAAAAGGAAAACAAAATAAACACTTTCACAACTTATAATGGAATGATTGATGCCAATCATACAATGGGTGCATGGCAAAGGTACCAACAGAAATCTATAAATGAAGATGTGTTGATATGTTATGGCTATGGTGATGGTGGTGGTGGACCGACACGAGAAATGTTGGAAATCTCAAGAAGGATGAAAAAAGGTGTTCAAGGAGCACCAAAAGTTGAACTGACGCATTCAAAACCATATTTCAATAAACTAGAGAAAACAGTACGTGATCAAAAAAAATTACCTAAGTGGATTGGTGAATTGTATTTGGAGTATCACAGAGGCACATATACTTCGATGGCTAAGAGCAAACGTTATAACAGAAAGAGTGAGCAACTGATTCACGATATAGAGGTCTTTGGATCGTTTGCTGAACTTGTAGATGTTGACTTCAGATATCCTAAAGAAAAACTAGATGATCTGTGGAAACTGGTTTTATTAAATCAATTTCATGATATTCTTCCTGGGACTTCGATAAAAAAAGTATACGATGACTCATTTAAGCAGTATGAAGAAATTGAGACTGTAGGCCAGTGCCTCTTAGAAGAAGCACTAGATGCGATATTAAGAAATAGTGGTGGACATGAACTTGTATTATTCAATCAACTTGGTAAATATCGAGATGATTATATCGAGATACCTATAGAAGATGCAACAATGCTTAAAAATGGATCAGAAACATATTATATACAAAAAATAAACAGCGATAAAGGTCTTGTTTATGTACAAGACATACCTTCTTATGGTTTTATGTCATTTGAAAAGTGTGTAGAGGATGTTTCTGTTTCTTCTTCATTTAAATTTTCTTCTAACAAATTAGAAACACCTTATTACCAGGTGGAATTTGATAATAAGGGACATATGGTTTCACTATTTGATAAAGAGTTTAATCGAGAAATTCTAGTATCAGATGGAAATGTATTTCAAGTATTTGAAGATAAACCACATCATTATGATGCTTGGGATATCAATATTTATTATAAAGAAAAGAAGTGGATAATAGATGATCTAGTATCTTTTGCAGTTGTTGAGAATGGTCCGTTACGTTTTGGACTAAAGATAGTAAAAAAGTACTTGGAGTCAAGCATATCTCAAATAATATATTTCTATCACAAATCCAGAAGAATTGACTTTGAGACAGTCATTGATTGGCATCAAAAACATGCTTTATTAAAAGTCGCTTTTCCAGTGGATATTAATACTGAAAAAGCCACATATGATATTCAGTTTGGTCATGTAGAACGTCCGACACATCAAAGTACCTCATGGGATTTTGCAAAGTTTGAAGTTGTAGGACATAAATGGGCTGATATATCTGAAGGTGACTATGGTGTTAGTTTATTGAATGATTGTAAGTATGGTTATGACATTCAAGAAGGTGTTATGCGACTCTCCTTGATAAAATCCGCAACAGAACCAAATCCAGAAGCTGATCAAGGGGAACATTTATTAACCTATTCAGTTTTCCCTCATAATACAAATGGGAAACTTGAGACCATTAAAGAAGGTTATAAATTAAACAATCCTATGTATGCGATTGCAGGTCTTGGTGAAAAGTCGGATGTTTTATCTAAGACATTGGTTCAAGTGGATAAAGAAAATATTGTGATTGATGTTTTTAAAAAAGCGGAGGACAAAGAAGGTTATATAATTAGAATTCATGATCAATTGAATATGCGATCAAGTTTTACTTTGACCTTTATGAATGAAGTCAGTCATGCATATGCTTGTGACCTTCATGAGCAAGAAATTAGAAAGACAAAATATAATGTCAATAAAATAGATGATTTGATTAAACCATTTGAAATCAAAACATATTACGTTGAATTTAAGGAGTAAAATGAAATACTTAGATGAATCTCTTGAACTTAGCTTGCGAATAGACGCATTAATTGATGAAATGACCTTGGATGAAAAAATATCTCAATTGGTTCATGAATCAAAAGATATAGGAAGATTGGGAATTAAAGCGTATAACTGGTGGAATGAAGCATTACATGGTGTAGCAAGGGCAGGAATGGCTACAGTATTTCCTCAACCTATAGCATTTGGTGCAACATTTGATGCAGACTTGATATATAAAGTTGCAGATGTGATTTCTACAGAAGCTAGAGCAAAATACAATATTGCTCAAAAATATGGTGATTATTCGATTTATAAGGGACTGAATTTCTGGAGTCCTAATATTAATATCTACAGAGATCCAAGATGGGGAAGAGGACATGAGACATACGGCGAAGACCCATACTTGACTAGTCACTTAGGTGTTGCTTTTGTAAGAGGCTTACAAGGAGAAGATTCCTTATACTTAAAAACTATTGCAACTCCGAAGCATTATGTTGTCCATAGTGGTCCAGAGGCAAAACGTCATGTGTTCGATGCAATTGTCAGCAAGAAAGATTTACATGAAACTTATTTAAAAGCTTTTAAGGCAACAGTTGTTGAAGGTGAAGCAGAAGGGGTTATGTCTGCATATAATAAAGTAAACAATATGGCCTGTTGTGCAAGTGAGTTTCTACTAAAGCATATACTTAGGGATCAATGGCAGTTTAAAGGGCATGTCGTATCTGATTGTAATGGATTACTTGATTTACATGAAACTCATAAAGTCTCTAAAGGTATGGTCGATTCTGCAGCTCATGCAATTAACTCAGGATGTGACCTGAATTGTGGCAAAACGTATGGTCATTTAACGGAAGCGGTTGAATTAGGGTACGTTAGTGAATCAACAATCGACACTTCTTTAAGACATATATTACGGAGTCGCTTTAAATTGGGCATGTTTGACGATATGAAGAAACATCCATACGCACAGCTAAATTTGAAGAACATCGCTACAAAAGAACATCGGCAAGTAGCTAGAGAGGTCTGTGTGAAATCGAGTGTATTATTGAAGAATAATGACAATCGATTGCCAATAACAGACAAATATAAGAGGATCGCAGTTATTGGACCCAATGCTGATGTTAAACAGACTTTACTAGGCAATTACTATGGAACACCTTTAAATAGTATGTCAGTTTTAGATGGTGTTAGAATGTTTAGAGATGATATTCTTTATTCTAAGGGGTGTGAAATGTTACCGGTAGACGAGGAATGCATGTATGCTGATGCAAGGACATATTTTAGTGAAGCAACTGAAATCGTATCAGAAAGTGATATTGCAATTTTAGTGATGGGACTATCACCAACTCTTGAAGGAGAAGAAGGTGATGCAACAAATGCTGACGCAGCTGGCGATCGTTATCATTTAAAATTACCAGCAATTCAAAGAGAATTGATAGAAACGCTCTCGAAGACGAAGACACCTTTGGTTCTTGTGTTGATTAATGGCGGTCCGCTTGCAATCGAGAAAGAGATACAAGCTGTAGATGCCGCTCTAGAATGTTGGTATCCAGGTGCTGAAGGTGGTAAGTCTATTGCAGAAATGCTATTTGGTGTTTGTTCACCTCAAGGGAAATTGCCAATGACATTTGTAAAATCCATTGATGATCTCCCAAACTTTGAGGATTATTCTATGAAAAATAGAACTTATAGATATTCAACTAAAACACCTTTGTTTCCATTTGGTTATGGTAAAACTTATGGTGAATGTTACTTAGAAAATATGAAACGAGTGGCAACTCGTTCCTTTGAAGGCGTATTAAGCAATAATAGTGACTATAATATTTCCGAAACTATTCAAGTTTATATGCAAAGTGAAGAGCCTAATCAACCAGTTTTTCAGTTGATCAAAGTTATGAAAGTAGAAATGGAAGCTCATAGTCAAAAAAATGTTGTTATAAATCTAGAAACATCTGATTTTACTCTTTTCAATGAAGAGGGACAAGAATTTCTGTCATCTGAACCTATGAAACTTTTTATTGGTACCCAATTACCAGATGAGTTATCAAGAAAATTGACTACTTATGAAGTGTTTGATTTTCAATACAACTAACAAGGAGGAAAACTTTGAAAAATGTAAATCGATTGGTGATCATTCTGTTTATTATTGTGATTGTAGCAGTGAGTATTTACAGTTATAGTAATTTGATATCAAGTGATTACTTAATGAATGTAAATATAACAGATCAACCGAATCTTGCCTTGGGTAAATCTGTTGAAGTCAACACAGGAATATTTCCAAGTCATTTAATTGATAAGAATCCAAACAACTTTTATAAGGCGTTTAAAAAACAGGATATCATTATTGATATAGATTTAGGATCTTTACATGAAATTGATTCTTTGGTACTAAAGGAAATAGGACTAAATGTTCAAGATTTCGAGATACACTTATTTACAGAAGAAGAGCGTTGGGAGAAAGTTTATCATCAAGACAAGATAGAGCTTTACAGACTGGCTACGTTCTCACCAAAAAAGGCAAGTAAAGTACGTATCCTAGTTAATGAATCTCAAGATGCACCAACCATTCGTTCCATTGAAGTATATAATATGGGACTTATTGAAGAAAAACCATTTAGAAAAACTGCATATATATCTGTTGGGCATCTATATGATGCATTAATGAATGAGAGTTTATCAGAAGACGAAATCAAGAAAATGTTTCACTCTCAATACTATGACTTATACACTGATGTATTTTTTATATTTGATATCAAATGGAATGAGTTCGCAGAAATTACTTACGGTGAAGGAGTCGAGAATTTTAGCAATATGATGACATTATTTAGAGATATGTTGGGCAATCGCGATGTTAATGTTTTTGTTACGATTTTAAATCCTCATGATAATGCTGTTGTCTATGATACTATCACACGACAGAAAGATAAGCTAATTGACAGTATGATCGCTTTTGCAAATGAATATGAACTAGACGGTATAGATCTTGATTGGGAATTTCCTTTTACACAAGAGGAGTTCGATGCCTATAACTTGTTTTTAAGAGAGTTGAAGCAACGTATGGTTACAGAAATAAAACCTGATGCTCAGTTATCATTAGCGTTAGCAACATGGGCGCTTCGATATAAAGAGGAAACCATCGACGTGATTGATCAAGTACAGGTTATGGGGTATGATATTTTAGACCAAGATGGACAGCATTCTAGCTTTTATGGGGCTGCAATTCAACCTGTACAGTATTTACTAGATCAAGGATTTAATAAAGAGCAGTTGAATATAGGTGTACCATTTTATGGTACATATCTAGAAGGACGTATGGAACAATACTTGTATAAATATCTAGATGAAGTGGATTATTCAAGAAACTCATATGACATACAAGATCGTGGAGAAGTCTATTTTAATAGTGCGCAGTTAATTAAAGACAAGACAGCTTATGCACTTTATGGAGGATATGGTGGTGTTATGGTATTCAGTTTATATTGTGATATAGAAATGGATGAATCCAATTCATTAAGTAAAGCAATTAAAGATATTGTTGATGAAAGAATGGAGGTCGAATCAGATGACTAAAGGGAACAAATTCTTCTATGGTACGGCTAGTTCTGGACCACAAAGTGAAGGCGATTTTGGAAAACACCATGAGAATATTTTTGAATATTGGTACAAAAGTGAACCGGGTGAATTTTTTAATAATGTAGGACCGGATGTTGCTTCAGATGTTTATCATCAATTTGAAACTGATATTTTATTAATGAGTGAGATGGGATTAGATACTTTTAGGACCAGTATTCAATGGAGTCGTCTAATCAAGGATTTTGACACTTGTAAAGTTGATAATCATGCAGTTGACTTTTATAACAGATATTTCAATACGCTAATTAAACATGGGATAGAGCCCTTCGTCAATCTATATCACTTTGATATGCCAATAGAACTTCAAAACATTGGAGGGTGGGAAAACCGAGATATTGTTGATAAGTATGTAGGGTATGCTCAAAAATGTTTTGAGTTATTTGGTGACAGAATTAAGAGGTGGTTTACCATGAACGAGCCAATTGTACCTGTAGAAGGTGGTTACTTATATCAGTTTCATTATCCAAATCAAGTTGATATGAAATGTGCCGTAAAAGTCGCTTATCATGAAATGCTAGCATCTGCAAAGGCCACTGAAGCCTATAAAAATATGAAACTAGATGGTGAAATCGGCATTATATTAAACCTAACACCGAGTTATCCTAAAAACAATGAGCAAGAACATAAAGAAGCAGCTCATAAAGCCGATTTAATTTTTAATCGATCATTTTTAGATCCAGCGGTATTAGGTAAATACCCAGATGATTTGATACAATTACTTGGAGAGAATGATTTATTACCAGAATACTTAGAAGCAGATCTTCGATTGATAGAAGAAAACACTGTTGATATACTGGGCGTAAATTTTTATCAACCTAGAAGAATACAGAAAAAATTGACGGTTATGCCCAACCAATTAATGCCGGAAAGCTTCTTTGACTATTATGAGATGCCTGGAAGAAGAATGAACAAATACAGAGGATGGGAAATTTATCCTAAAGCTTTGTATGATATTTCTATTAACATCAAAGAAAATTATAATAATATAAAATGGTTTGTTTCTGAGAATGGGATGGGAGTTGAAAATGAAGAAAGATTTATTGATGATCAAGGTTTGATTCAGGATGATTATAGAATTAACTTCATTAAAGAACATCTTGAGTGGCTAAAAAAAGGAATGGATGAGGGTACAAACTGTATCGGTTATCATTTATGGACATTTGTCGATAATTGGAGTTGGAAAAATGCTTATAAAAATAGATATGGTCTGGTTGCATTGGACTTGAAGACACTTCAAAGAACAGTAAAGAAATCCGGAAATTGGATGAAAACATATATTAGTAATGGAGGGATTCATGAGAATTGTCGTTAATTATGCAATAATGATTCAGTTTTTTATGCTACAAACTTTTGTATACGATTCGATGATGAAAGAAATACCAATTACAGGTCTTATGTTAACAAGCTATCTTATTTTATTTTCAGTGAGTTTAATTGCATTCCATTTTATTGAAAAGAAATTTATTTTGAACAGAGGATTGATGATTTCAGTATGGGGGATGTTGATATTCTTAATGGGGTATTTATCAGTGGATAACTTCTTACTAATTATGCCTATTACTAAGATCAATACTCATTCGTTGAATTTAACATACACTTTGGCAGGATTAGGTGCATTATGTGCAATACCAACAGCTTATGTTTTAAAATTTGATTGTAATCATAAAGAACGTATAAAATCATTTGGAGTTGCAGTCGGATTGATGGCGGTAAGTGGACTTTTATTTGATTCGATTATTGCAACCAAATATGTGTTCTATATTACAGGTAGCATTTTAATGTTTGCTGGTATCAAGGATAAAGAAGTTTATAAACCATTCAAGAAAGTTAAGTTGGATATAAAAGAAGGGACGGTATTATTCCTTTTAATTCTAGTATCTGTTATGACCCTAACACTATTGAAGGATTTCTTATACTTTAACATTGGTATGGATCAAATCGGTTCTTTACTCATTATTGCATTTTGCTATTGGGTAGTGTCAATTATTATACAGCATAAAAGATGTTTTATGCTGAAATTTGATCAGACATTACTGGTCATAATTTTTCCGATTTACTTGGGGTATCAACTGGCAATTCAAGCGAATATAAGTTTTGGTTCCTTAATAGAATTTACTTGGAAGCGCTACTATTATGTACCATCTCATGTAACGATTATCGTATTGCTACTAGCTGTTGTAACGCTGATACGGAGGTTTAAAAAACTTGATAATACCTAAACCGTATAAAACAATCTGTGGTCAAAAATTGGATGGAGTTAAAGAAATTCATTGTTCCGAATCAGATAAAGATCTTCTTATTCAAGCGATTCCAAACTATGAGTATTATTTATGTGATGAAGGGGGAAAATACTATTTTTCTACTCAACTACAAGAATTATCCAATATTAGTGGTGCATATAAGTTAACAGTAAGTGATCGAGAAATAAAGATAATAGCCAATAATTCTTCTGGGTTATTTTATGGTCTACAAAGTTTGGAGCAATTGTTAAAAAGTGATAATTTCAGACAAGTTGAGATAATTGATTATCCAAAGTATCAGCATCGTGGTTTATTAATTGATTGCTCAAGGCACTTTTTCCCCATAGACATACTTAAAAGAAAAATCGATTTAATGGCTTCGCTGAAATTAAATGTCTTTCATTGGCACTTAACAGATGATCAAGGGTTTAGAATAGAGATTAAGCAATATCCTTTACTGACTAGAAAAGGTTCTAAAAGATCTAAAACACTGCTATTAGATGGTTTGAAGGAAGTGCCTGTTGAAGGTTTTTATACAAAGAAGCAAATAAAGGAACTTGTTATATATGCAAAAAAAAGACATATACAAATAATACCTGAATTTGATATGCCAGGACATTTCAGCAGCTTGATTGCATGTTATCCAGAACTTTCTTGCAAGGAAGAATCAATAGATGTGCCTTATACTTATGGTGTCCATAAAACAATTGCCTGTGTGGGGAGAGACAGTACTATTAATTTTATAAAGAACGTATTGGATGAAATTATTGAACTTTTTCCTTCACCATATATACACCTTGGTGGTGATGAAGCTCCAAAAGATAGGTGGCGTAATTGTTCTCATTGTCAGTCGAGAATGAAAATACACAACTTAGTGAATGAAAACCATCTTCAATCATGGTTTATGAACGAAATTGTAGACTATATGATGTCAAAGGGAAAGACAGTTATCGGTTGGAATGATGGTATTAATGAATGTTCAAATTCAGAGATTATTTGCCAACACTGGTATGATGGGAAGAAAATGACCAATACGATAAAAGAAGGCAATTCTGGTAGAAAAATGATCATAAGTGACGCACGATATCTTTACTTTGACTATCCGTATGAATTAACTCCTATAAAGAAAACATACAATTTTAATCTTGCTCTTGATGGACTTCACAAAGATGTAGATATTATTGGCGGTGAGATGGCTATATGGACAGAATATGTGGAAGATGAAGCTACTTTAGATCATATGCTAATACCTAGAATCTATGCTGGGGCAGAAGTATTTTGGAGTGAGCCAAGCAAGGACTATTCAGATTTTATAAAAAGATTGAAACATCTTTTAGGGGAACTGCATTTTGATAAGCCTTATTGGGTAAATATCATTAATAAGATGAAATATAAGAATAAACAGAAAAAGATGGAAAAATTGCTGAAGACGATGAATAGGTAGGTGTTTCATGAAAGAATTATACTCAGTTGGTGAAGTAGCAAAAATATTCAATGTGTCAATTGATACACTTAGATATTATGATAAATTAGATTTATTAAAACCGATAAGCCGGAAACCTGGTGGAAGGCGCTTCTATTCGAAGACACAATTTGAGTATATTTCAACATTATTACTTTTAAAGTCTTCTGGAACATCACTTGCAAAACTAAATTCAATAATTCATCAGGAGACTCCTGACAAAATGATAGAGGAACTTATATATCTTAAGGAAAATCTAAGAAATAAAATTAACGAATTAATACGATTAGAAAATCGAGTTCAAGTTCATCTAGATAATGTATTGGATGTAAGTCATTTGGGTGACATAGTTATAAAAAGATTTCCTGATATATGGATGTTGAAGAAAGATTTTGATATTGAAGATAATTTAGATATACAAGAAATTGTTAGTATAACAGGGTCAACTGAAGGTGAATGGATATATCATGCAAATATCTTCTCAACACTTTCTTCAGAAGCTATAAAAGAACATGACTTCCATACTTATGAAAGTTATGGTTATATGTCAGAGTATCAACCCAAAACTATAAATGACAACTTCTATAAGCTACCATCAAGGTTATATGCAAGTATGAATGTAGTAAGTCGCTTAACCGATTTGTCAGATTTAGATCCTAAGTATATGGATTTATTATCATTTATTAAAGAGAATGGCTTTAAAGTGGATGGTTATACCATTGAACGTAATGTATTGGACCTTATGTCTGATAATGGCAGTATACATTTTTTTAAGATATACATGCCTATCGTCCCGATAATGCAAGGAGAGTTAAGTGAAAAAAAAATTTAGTTTTAGATCTATGTTAGTTCTGACTTTAATGGTTACACTATTAGTTGGATGTGGGCAAAATGAAGAAAGTTCAATTAATTATGATTGTGAACATGTATTACTTGCAAGTAATACATGGGAGACCAAGAGATCGGATTTGAACATCTATGTTTCAAAAGGAGCTGTTAATGGAAATGGTACATTTGAACATCCTTTTGGAACCGTCAACGAGGCACGTGACTTCATAAGAAAAATTGAAATCCAACAATGCTCTTATACAGCTATAAATGTGCTGTTTAGAGAAGGTGTGTTTAATCTTTCTGAATCACTTACCCTTTTAGAAGAAGACTCAGGAACTAGTGAGATTCCAATTGTCTATACAAGTTATAATGACGAACATGTAATTTTTTCAGGTGGAGTTGTTTTACAAGCCGAAGAGTTTAAGCAAATTGAGGATCAAACTGTTTTAGATCGTTTAGATGAGTCCATAAATGATAAAATTTTGGTTTACGATCTTAGTAACTTAGACGTCGGAACTATTTTAAAGAATGGTTTTGGATGGGAAAAAGAAATTAATTTACCGGAACTTTTTGTAAATCATGATTCACAGCCATTATCAAGGTATCCCAATGATGGGTATTTATTAGTTGATGATGTCGTAAGTGAAGGATTTGTCCCTAGAACATATGAAGGTGAAATTGAAGCTGCAGATTATATCAAACAAGAAGGACCCAAATTCAAAGTAAAGGTTGATGATGAACAACTAAAAAGATGGTCTGAAGAGGATGAGTTATGGACTTTTGGTTATTGGCAATGGGAATGGGCAGACGATAATTTGCTTATCCAAGATATTGATACTAAAAATTCGATCCTATCAGCAGCTCATCCTAGTTACTATGGTATCAAAGAAGATACAAGGTTCTATGTTTATAATGCTTTGTGTGAAATTGACCAGCCAGGTGAATGGTATATAGATCGACAGTCAGAGAAATTATATTATTACCCCTTAGAGAACTATGAAAACTCAACTATTGAACTGACATTACTTGATGGCGCTCTGTTTGATGTACAAGCGTCCAATGTAATTTTTCATAATCTGATTTTCGAATTGACCAGAGGTGATGGTATTCAGATGATGAATGCTAACAATAATATTGTTTCTGATTCAGTGTTCAGAAATATAGGATCAAAAGCTATTGAAATTGGTGATGTAGCGGGTTCCTTTGATGGAACAGTCATGGTAGATGCTGACGGCGGCGGTGGACAAGGTCACTTAATCACAGGAAACCAAATATTTAATACCGGTTCTGGTGGTGTTTATGTTATAGGGGGTAATAGAGAAAAGCTTATAGATGGTAATCATATCATCAAGAATAATTATTTCTGTAATTATGCAAGAGTAAATAAAACATACTCACCAGCTATTTCGTTGAACGGAGTGGGTCACAAGGCTTTAAATAATGAAATACACAATGGTCCACATATGGCAATTCAATTTAGAGGTAATAACATGTTAATACAGAAAAATGAAATTTATGATGTTGCTAAGGAAACGAGTGATGTTGGTGTTATTTATTCTGTGAGAGATTGGACTTATAGAGGTAATGTGATCGATGGTAACTTTATACATCATATTGAATCTATGGATGAAGGTGAAGGTTCTTTCGGTATTTACTTGGATGATATGATGAGCAGTACTGAAATCAAGAATAACATATTCTACAAGATGAGTAATGCTGCATTTCTAATTGGCGGTGGAAGGGATCATTACATCCATGACAACATAATAATTGATTCAAATATTGGCATCATAGCTGATGCAAGGGCAACAAATTGGGCTGAAGGGACTGCTAGTATGCCAAATGGAACGATGCATGTTGCACTAAATAATAGCCCCTATTTGAATGATACCTGGAAATTAGCTTACCCTAAACTTGGTAATATTTTGTATGAAAACTATAAAATTCCAGAACGGAATACCATCATCAACAATGTATTGATTAATACACATGAAAATGATATTCATAAGTTGGTAAAAGAGCATGGGATTGTTAAGGACAATATAACTATTAAAGCGAACTTGAACTTGATGTTTAAAGATGTAGAAGCGTTGGATTTTACAATCATAGATGATTCATTAATCAAAGAAAAGATTAATGAATTCAATTATATCGATTTTAAGACGATAGGAAAATAACTGTAGGGATCTCTTGTGATGCTGGAGGTCCTTTTTTTTTTTGAAAAAAAGAGGTGGAAAATTGAAAAGTAATGAAAAAAACTACTTTGTAGTCGATGTAGGTGGGACATTTTTAAAGTATGCAGTACTAAATCAGTTTGGAGAAATAAAAGAAAAAGACATAATTGATACGCCCCAAAAATCACTGGCCTCACTGATTCACATAATTGAATATGCTCATAATTCATTGAGAAGTAAATATGATTTTTCAGGTGTTGCGTTGTCTATGCCTGGTGGAGTAGATTCATCTTCAGGGATCATACATGGTACTAGTTCATTACCGTACATTCATGGACCTAATATTAAGGAATTGCTAAAAGAAAAATTAAAAATGAGTGTGCATTTAGAGAATGATGCGAATTGTGCAGCTTTGGCTGAAGTTTGGCAAGGAAGAGCTCAGGAGGTAGATGACGTCTTATTCATTATTATTGGTACCGGTATTGGTGGAGCTGTAGTTAAGAATAAGAAGTTACATAAGGGTAAAAATCTTCAAGCAGGTGAGTTTGGTTTAATGCTTGTGCAAAATGAATACAATGAAAAGGCAATCTGGAGTGAAGTAGCATCGACTAGAGAACTTGTAAATCGTAGCGGTTGTAAGAATGGATATAGCGCTTTAAAAGAATATTGGCATGATGAAGAAGTAAAGAAAACAGTAGATGAATGGGCGAGAAATATTGTTAATGGTATTTACAATCTTCAGCATTCATATGATCCTGAGAGGATAATCATAGGAGGTGGTATCAGTGCTAACCTATTACTACCTGATTTACTGAATGAGCAAATGGATGAATTACTGAACTCAATTGAACATGAAACAGTTAGACCTAATATTTGCATAGCTGAATTTAAGAATGATGCAAATTTGATTGGTGCACTTTATCACTTTTTATCGGAGGAAGCAAGATGCTTATCTTAGAGCCATTATATAAAGAAAAAATATGGGGTGGAAGTAAACTAAATGATTGTTTTAATTATGACTTACCAAATGAGAGGATTGGCGAATGCTGGGGAATCAGTGGTATGAATAATGACGACAACTTTATTTTAAATGGTGAATTTAAAGGGCGGAGATTATCAGATGTTTATAGGAAACATAGAGATTTGTTTGGCAACATCGATAGTGATGAGTTTCCATTGTTGATCAAGATTATAGACGCTACTGAAAAATTAAGTATTCAAGTCCATCCGGATGATCAATATGCTAAGAGTCATGAAAACTTATTATTAGGAAAAACAGAATGTTGGATTGTTTTAGATGAAGGCAAAGAGGCAAATCTTGTACTTGGTCATAATGCAAGTGATAAAAATGAAATGGAAAGTATGATTGATGCAGGTAATTGGAATGAGTTATTAAATAAAAAAATAGTTCAAAAGGATGATTTCTTTTATATTGAGTCGGGGCGTTTGCACGCAATTCAAGAGGATATGTTAATATATGAAATTCAGCAATCATCAGACATAACTTATAGGGTATATGACTATGATCGAAAAGTTAATGATAAATCTAGAGAACTTCATTTAAATCAATCTTTGGAAGTAATGAATTGTCCAGATCACGAATTAATTCATAAGCAATCTGGAAAGAAGTCATTTGAGAGGTTGATTAATTCGGAATACTTTGCTGTCTATAGAGCTCAAGTAAATGATCGCATAAAGTTTTGCTTTGATAAACCATTCCTTAATATATCAATACTAAATGGAGAAGGCTACATAAATGATGAAAAAGTATCAAAAGGTATGCATTTGATTCTAACGAGTGATGAAATATGTTTTGAAGCAAGGGGATCGTTCAACATGGTAATATCATCGGTGTAACAAAATTCAACTTGTTTATTTATGGAAGTTTTTAATAAATAAAGTATATATGACAGGATAAACCAAAATGTTTAAATTGGAGGAACTATGTTTTTTAAAGAAATTGACAAAATTGTATATGAAGGACCAGAATCAAAAAATCCATTGTCATTTAAGTACTATGATGCTGATAAGATTATAGCTGGTAAACCAATGAAAGAGCACTTAAGATTTGCAATGAGTTATTGGCATACTTTGACAGGAGATGGTTCAGATCCTTTTGGTGCTGCAACGATGGATAGACCTTGGAATACTCTAAATGGTATGGAGAAGGCAAAATTAAGAGTTGATATTGGTTTTGAGTTTATGGAGAAACTAGGTATTGAGTATTTTTGTTTTCATGATTTAGATATAGCTCCTGAAGGAAAGAATTTCAAAGAAAAGCAAGAAAATCTTGACGAAATAGTAGAGTATATTGAGACTTTTATTAAGAGAACTGGTATTAAGTGTTTGTGGGGAACTACGAATGCTTTTACTCATCCTAGATTTGTACATGGAGCTTCGACATCACCTAATGCAGAAGTATTTGCTATAACTGCTGCTCAGGTAAAAAAAGCAATGGATATTACTAAACGTTTAGATGGTGAAAATTATGTGTTTTGGGGTGGTAGAGAAGGCTATGAAACCCTTTTAAATACAGATACTAAACTAGAGTTGGACAATTTGGCACGTCTTCTAAAAATGGCAGTAGCGTATAAGAATAGAATTGGCTTCAAAGGTCAATTACTGATTGAACCAAAACCTAAAGAACCAACAAAGCATCAGTATGATTTTGATACTGCAACTGTGCTTGCTTTTCTAAGAAATTATGGTTTAGAGAAGGATTTTAAGTTAAATATTGAAGCTAATCATGCAACTTTAGCTATGCATACATTTGAACATGAACTTAATATGTGTAGAATAAATGGTGTATTAGGCTCAATTGATGCTAATCAAGGTGATCTATTACTTGGATGGGATACAGATCAGTTTCCAACAAATATATATGATGCTGTTTTAGCAATGATTGAAGTACTCAAAAATGGCGGATTGGAACCAGGTGGATTGAATTTTGATGCAAAAGTAAGACGTGGATCGTTTGATCCAGTAGATTTATTTTATGGCTATATTGCAGGAATGGACACTTTTGCAAAAGGTTTAGAAATTGCGAATCAGATATTAACCGATGGTGTGTTTGATGATTTCGTTAAGGAGAGGTACATATCGTATGAATCTGGAATTGGTAAAAAAATTACTGATGGTACAGTCGGTTTTGAGGAGTTGGAGAAATATGCACTGGAATTAGAGAATGTAAAAAACTTTTCAGGACGACAGGAAATGCTTGAAGCTATCTTAAATTCATATATTTGTTGCAATTAGAGATTGTTAAATCTTATTGTACTAATGAGTGACAATTAGATTGTAAAGATTCATGATTTCAAATTCCTATAAATAAGAGTAATTACTTTTATAAATTGATTAAGCAGAGAGGAGTCTTATGTATATTGGTATAGATTTAGGAACGTCATCAGTAAAGTTATTAGTAATTCGTGTTAGTGGCGAAATTGTTTATGAATGTTCAAGAGAATATCTTGTAAGTTATCCAAAACCCTTATGGGCAGAACAAAATCCTAAAGATTGGTGGGAGTGTACTCTAGAGTGCCTTAAAGAAGTTGTTACTAATGTTAATAGTCAGGAAATAAAAGCTATTGGACTGTCAGGTCAAATGCATGGATTAGTTTCCTTAGATAAATATGGAGATATATTATATCCGACAATGTTATGGTGTGATCAGAGGACACAAAGCGAATGTGACGAAATTACAGATTACTTTGGTAAGGAAAAATTGAGTGATTTGGTTGGAAATAAAGCATTGACTGGCTTTACAGCACCTAAGATTTTATGGATGAAAAAAAACAAACTCGAATTATTCTCTGAGATGGAAATGATATTATTACCGAAAGATTATATCAGATACTGCTTAACAGGTAATTATGCAACAGATGTTTCTGATGCGTCAGGTATGCTGTTATTAGATATTAAAAATAGAAAGTATTCTGATGAAATGCTAAATATGATCGGTATTACAAGATCACAGTTGCCTAAGTTATATGAGTCGTATGAAGTAACAGGAAAATTGAGCGATGAGATGAAAACACTTTTAGAGTTAGAACAGGATGTTATTGTGGTTGCTGGTGCAGGTGATCAAGCAGCTGGTGCAATTGGATCTGGCGTAGTAACGCCAGGTGTAGTTAGTGTAACATTGGGGACGTCTGGTGTCGTATTCGCGGCACATAATGAGTATAAAGTTGACAAACATAATCGATTACATTCTTTTTGTCATGCGAATGGAAATTATCATTCTATGGGTGTTATGCTTTCGGCAGCAAGTTGCTTGAAATGGTGGCAAGAAGTGAATGGGACTTCTATTGAGACACTACTTGAAGAATTGGATGATCAACCTACAGAAGTGCTATTTTTGCCTTATTTGCTTGGAGAAAGGACTCCCTATTCTGATCCTAATGCAAAGGCATGTTTTGTAGGTATGACAATTACTACTGAAAGGAAGAATTTGACGAAATCAGTTCTTGAGGGCGTTGCCTTTGGTCTTAAGGATTCTTTTGATTTGCTTGAAGAAATGAAATTACCGGTTAGTGAAGTACGAATACTAGGTGGTGGAGCAAACAGCAAATTATGGAAGCAGATAATTGCTGATGTACTGGGGAAAAAAGTATATGACATTAATACTAATCAAGGAAGTTCACTTGGTGCAGCAATACTTGCAACGGTTGGTGACGGAGAATTTGATAATGTAACAAAAGCAGTAAATAAAATTATTAAACCAACAACGTCATATGAACCTGATACACAAAGACATAGAGACTATTTATTAAAACATAAAAAGTTTGTGAAGTTATACTCTCTCTTAAAAGACGTCATGTAATAGTGCAAATTTTATGATATAGTTTAAATTATTTTTAATGCAAAATATAATTGCTGAGCAATGATGCTGTAGTTTTTTGTGTAGTAGAACAGACACTGACGAAGCAGTTGAAATGGAGTATCAAACAGTAAAGAACATTGGTGATGACGAAAAATTGTGCAAAATACTATACTTTACTCTTAAAGAAAATAGATTTTACTAGAATAATCATTTGCCAATCATCAAATTTTCTTTAACTTTTTAAAAGGAACTCATCGACAAATGGAGTTGCTTATCATAATAGACTAAATCTTTTAATGAAAAGAGTATGGCATTAATCATCCTGTTAGAAAAATAACTCCCTGATCTTGGTCAGGGGCAAGCTACCTAGAAGTTTAACTTTTGCCTTCTGCAAAAGTGCTTCTAGTCCCTTGCTTCGCAAGAAAAAAATAAAACAGAATAAGATTTTCAGTTAAAACTCATGTTTTTAATTATTTAAAGACATGAGTTTTTTTGTTTTTGAAAAATATTTCGTCACCCCCTACACTTTATTTTCGGCATATAAGTGAAGGGGTCTATATATTTTTTCGCCACCCTAGTAATATTTTCGCCTTATTAGTGGAAGGGTAAAAACTTTTTCGGCAGCTCCCCCTTCTTTTTCGGCTATATAGTAAGGAGGTGTTGTTCAATGAAGAATTGAAAGTTGTAAAAAATATTTTTAGATCTGAAGTTTAAAAGAAAGGAGTCACAATGAAATTTCAAAATAGAGATCATGAAGGTAATTTATTAAAGCTATTAGTAAAAGATCGATCACATCCAAGAGATAAAGAAAGACGTGCATTGTTTTATATCCTTGCAGGTAATGCAGATCTTTATTCAAAAGCAGATCGTATTTATGATTTTAATGAGCATTTGATCAAATTGGAGTGTTTAAATGATGGCAGTGTCGATTTATGTAGTAGTTCTAGGGCTTTAGTCAAGTTGGCTTATAACTTGTACAACGGATATGAAGAAAATGATTTTAGTCCTATGGATATATTCTCAAATCTTGATACTGAGAATTATCATTTGGCGATGGAATCACTCAATGTAAGATTTGGTTATACCACTGAGGAGAAAGTTATTCATGAAGATGATGAGGAAATGGAAATGTAGGTGATAGAGTGAAAAATGAATATATAGGATTCAAAGTATCTGAGTTTGATAATGAACGTATTCGCGCTAAGGCAATGAAATCTAAATTGTCTTTATCAGCTTATGTTCGTACATCAGCTTTAGAAAAAGAGATTAAGGTAATTGATGGTCTGCGTGAGTTGTTGCCAGAATTAAATGCTATTGGTAATAATCTTAATCAACTAACTGTAATCTTAAGAAAAAGATACATTGAGAATCCCAATTTAGAAGCTATTAAAACAGAGTTTGTAAAGTTCGTTGAACAAGCTTCTGATGTCTTAGATGGGAAGTAAATATGGCCATCATAAAAATGTCGAAGGTGAAAGCTGGCAAACCATCTTCTCTTAGGGCGGTTCTGGAGTATATCCAGAACCCTCTTAAGACAGAGTATGGCAGATTAGTATCAGCTAAGGATTGTTTATTGGAGTGTGCTTATGAACA
>PPCM01000546.1_pt1 | contig 30049 bp, 28 predicted proteins | sample 1555541 | NCBI WGS metagenome assembly PPCM01 (sample SAMN05284479, study PRJNA326546) | Marine sediment metagenome, whole genome shotgun sequencing project. | isolation source: marine sediment | place: Germany: Wadden Sea | collected 2012-09-05 | reverse complement strand
GCATTGACTGACTCCAAAGGAAATGTTGTTGATACCAACCGGGCTTTCAGTAAACTTTTCGGATACTCCACGGAAGAAATGTCGCCCTGCTGCGACAACCTTTCACCCTCCAACACGGGGGCAATCAAAGCCAACCTGAAAAAAATTCTCAGCGGTAATACATTTCGCACCGAGGATATGCGCAGGCACAAGAACGGCAGATTGATTCCTGTTTCAATTCTAGGCTACCCTTTTATTTATAATGACGAGATATCGGGAACGTTCATAATCTACGATGATATTTCGCAACGCAAGGAATACGAACGCAGACTTTCCTACCAATCCTTACACGATTCCCTGACCGGATTACCCAACCGGACCTTCTTTCTTGAACGACTGGAAGAAACACTTGACCTTTCACGCAAAATGCCTGAACGCACTTTTGCAGTGCTCATGCTGGATATCGACATGTTCAAGCGCATCAATGACAGCCTTGGGCATCAGGCCGGGGATGAACTGCTCGTCAAGGTGGGCAAAAGAATCAAACACTGTTTGCGACCGGTGGATACCGTAGCCAGAATGGGCGGCGACGAATTTGCTGTGCTGATCGATGATTTTTCTACACCGCAGCAGGTTATCCGGATAATCCGCGATATCCGTAACAAAATCCGCAAACCGGTGAATATTTCATCCCGCGAGGTAGTTATCAGTTCCAGTATCGGAATTGTGTTCAAGACCTCAAGCTATGACCATCCGGAACATATTGTACGTGACGCTGACATCAGCATGTACAAGGCCAAAGAACAGGGCGTTAACAAGTTCAAAGTCTTCAACAAATCAATGCACGAAAAGGCACTGCAAAGCCTGCTCATAGAGACCGAAATCCGGCAGGGTATTCCTGAAAAGGAATTCTTCCCTTACTTTCAGCCGGTTTACAGCATGCAAAATCGCAATCTGGCAGGATTTGAAGCTCTGGTGCGCTGGAACCATCCTGAACGCGGATTCCTGACCCCGGACCAGATTATTCCCGTTGCTGAAGAAACCGGGCTGATTGTTGAGCTGGACCGGGTAATACTTTTTGAAGCCTGCCGGGCCATGGCCGCCTGGAGCAGAAATTTTCCTAATATTGATGACCTTTTCCTGACCGTAAACCTTTCGCCAAGTCAGCTTTCCAAACCTGATCTGGCCGACGCCATTCAGGAAGTTGTCCACGAAACCAGAATCTCACCCGACAGCCTGAAACTGGAGATAACCGAATCCGCAATCATGGAACGAAATGCGGCATCTTCCCTGAACCTGAAAAAAATCGGGGAAATGGGCATCAGACTTGCCGTTGATGATTTCGGAACCGGGTATTCATCTCTGGCCCAGCTGCAACGATTCCCGGCCTCCACGGTTAAAATCGACCGTTCCTTTGTCAGCCATATGGCCGGAGACCACGAATCTCTTGAGATTGTCCGTGCGGTTAATGCCCTCGGACACAGCCTGAGTATGGATGTTATTGCTGAAGGAGTTGAAACTCGCCAGCAGCTGATTCTGCTGAAAGACATCGGCTGTGACTACGTTCAGGGCTTTTACTTTGATAAACCCCAGACCATGGAAGATGCTGAAAGACTCGTTAAAATGCGTTCTGAGGGATTCTGCCCGCCCGGGCTGACAAGCATATAATTATCCTTCTATTCCCTGCTCTTCCATTATCGCTGCTTGTTTGCAAACTGTTTTACGTGTATATCTTTTGAAAGAACTTTCATTTCAGGAGAACATAGTGAAACACACAATATCTGCACTGGTTAAAAATAAGACCGGGGTTCTGGCTGAATCTTCAGCAGCTTTCCAAGACAATAAAATCAACATCACTTCCATTTCCTGCGGCGAAACAGAAAATATGGATGTCTCCCGCATGGTTATCTGCGCTGAAGGCAGCAGGGAAGAAATCAGCAAAGTCACAGAGCAGCTTAAGGCAATGGATTTCGTTATCCAACTGGATGACCTTGCCCGAAAAGAATTTGTAGACCGTGAGCTTGTGCTGATCAAAGTTGAAGTAAATAAAGACACCATGTCCCAGATCATGCAGATTTTCGAAGTCTTCCGCGCAGATGTTGTCGGCATGGGCCAGAAGACCATCACTGTTGAACTCAGCGGCGATCAGGAACGTGTTGAAGGCCTGATCAAAATCCTGCAGCCATTCGGAATCAAAAGCCTCTGCCGTACAGGCATGATCGCCCTTAAGCGCGGTGATGAATAGTACATAGTTACGGAATCTTAAAGAACTATACTGAACTCCCAGACCTGATAAAGGTATGCACATGACGACCATCACAGCATTAGATGAAATCATTTCAGCAGTCCGTAACCAAGGCAGCCCTGCGCGGGTGGCCATTGCTCCCTGCGCTGAAGAATTCGTTATCCGCTCTGCCCTAACTGCTCATGCAGAAGGCATTGCCGAACCCATTTTTATCGGTAACCGCCAGAAATCACTTGCCGTCGCCGAGCAGCACGGCCTGAACATAGACGGCTTTGAATTCCATGAAGAAAACGATGACGCCGAAGCAGTAGCTATAGCTGTAACCTTCTTCAGGGAAGGCAAAGCGGATCTTATTATGAAAGGACTGGTCAGTACCAGTGTAGTGCTCAAAGCAATTCTCAACAAACAAACCGGTGTTCCGCCAAAAGGTATCATCAGCCACGTCAGCATCTTTGAGGCATCATCCAAAAAGAAACTGATCCTGCTGACCGACGCCGGTGTTAACATCAAGCCGAATCTGCAGCGTAAAGCGGACATCCTGCGCAATGCTATTGATGTGGCCCGCAAACTCGGCATAGCAAGGCCTAAGGCGGCGATACTTGCTGCTACAGAGAAAGTTAATTACCCGGCCATGCCCGCCACACTTGATGCCGACATCCTCGCTAAGATGGGTGCTGAAGACGCCTTCGGAGATGCAGAAGTGGCCGGACCGCTGGCCCTTGACCTTGCTATTTCCGAAGCAGCGGCCAGCTGCAAAGGTATTGATAATCCGGTCGCCGGGGATGCAGACATACTGCTGACCCCTGAGATTGAAAGCGGGAATATTCTTTATAAGGCCCTAACCACCATCGCTGGAAAAACGATGGCCAGTGTAGTTATAGGCAGCGATGTACCTATTGTAGTTTCATCACGTGGGGATTCTGATAGTTCTAAATTCCATTCCATCGCTCTGGCCTGCTATCTGGCAGGGCTATAAGTTATTGCAGAAATGCTATGAGGCGCCGGGACATGAAAATAATGATCACTTGTTTTCTTGCAGCTATGTTGCTTACAAGCCCTTGCGCCTTTGCGAAAACCCTGACTTTTGCGACGGACCCATTCCCGCCCTTCTACTATGAAAAAAATGGGAAGCCGCAGGGTATGCAATACGAACTTGCCAAAATAATATTCAGCAGTATGAACACCAGGTTCAAAATTAAATTTGTACCATGGAAACGGGCCTTACTTATGGCTGAATCAGGCAAGGTGGACGGAGTCTTCGGATTGCGCAGGACACAAGAAAGACAGCGCTGGATGATCTTTCCCGAAGAGCCGCTCATGAATGTCTATACCGTCATTTTCAAACGTGCGGATGATCCGTTCGTATTTGACGGTATCCCATCCCTGGCAGGCAAAAATATCGGAATAATCAAAGGCTACACGTACGGAAATGAATTCGACAAAAGCAATCTTTTCCGCAAAGAAGAAGTAGCCAATCTGCGTCAGAATTTCCTTAAACTGAAAGCCGGACGGATCGATCTGGTAGCCGGGTATCGTACTGTCGGCCTTCATGTACTGAAGGAAATGGACATGCTTGGACAAATTGTAAAGTGCCGCGGAAAAATACATGTCAGTCCGCTCTACATCGGTTTCACGAACAATCCCGGAAACGGGAAAATAAGCCGAAAATTCTCCAAACATCTTATTAGATTCAAAACATCTGATGAATGCGAGGAAGTCATGCGCAGTATTGGGATACTTCCGGAATTGATTTCCCCCTGCAAATAGACCAAGGCATCTAAACGTGGGAAGAATTGCAAAGCAGCCACACGCCTGAACCTATCAGCAAAATCCCCATAACCGAGCCAAGAGAGATGTGTTCCCGGTAAATCAGTGCGCCAAGCGGTATAAGGCAGGCCATGACCACCCCGTTTACCAGAATAGGCAGCGTATTCACATTTGCCCCGGCCTTGTAGGTAAGCAATACCCCGATCTCAATACCGAAAACCGCCAACCCCAGCAGCAATACCGGCCAATTTCTAAAATTAACTATTTCGGTAACTTCAATTTTTCCAGTCTGGAGAAACATTCCGGCCAGGCTGAAAACCATGGCAATAGCGTAAGCGAAGGCCAGTGAACCAAAAATTGAACCGCTGCCGGAAATACTTTTCTGGGCAAGGTGATAAATCACAGACGAAGCCACAACGACTGCGATGGAACCGTAAAGTGCGAACATTTCATTTTCCCCATTAATGAAGTAGTAAAAATTAATAAATCAAAAAATAAATAAGAGCTGCACGTGAGACAGGTTCAGCTTTAAATTTCACATTTGAAGAGATAACTAGCCCCGCATATTAACATTTACCACTGAAAGTTATTCATTATCTGTATGAGCAAAACTAATCCTGCCAATCTTGATCTGAATCTGCTGATCATACTGGACACTATTTTTTCCGAGAAAAACCTGACACAGGCCGGGAAAAAACTGTTCATGACCCAATCCGCAGTAAGCCACGCCCTTTCAAAACTGCGCCACCATTTCAATGACCGTCTCTTCGTCCGTCAGGGCAATATTATGGAACCAACCCCGCTCTGCAAAAAAATCCAAGCCAATATTTCTCCCAGCCTGAAACAAATAATACACTCCATTGCTGACAGCGGCGAATTTCAGCCCGACTCATCGAAGCGTGTTTTCAGCCTTGGATTGAGTGACTACCTGTGCAAACTGCTCCTGCCAGGAATTTTGCATGAACTCGAAACCAAGGCTCCTGACATATCAATCCGCATCATACAAACGACTTATGAGCAGAGAATAGAAATGCTGCAGAACGGTAAGCTTGATATTTTCCTCGGTTGTCCTCGTGATTATGGGGGAGGTGTGCTGAAGGAAAAATTATTTGAAGACCGGGAAGTCTGCGTGGTCAGAAACGGTCACCCCATAAAAGGAAAGGTAATGAACGAGGCCGAAATGGCCAATAGTGAGTTTGCCGCGCTTTCACTTTCTGAAACGGGATTGGGATTTCTGGAAGATTACCTTTATCGCAAGGGTGTGCAAAGAAAGATAAAGATTGTGCTGCAGCAGGAGACAGTAATTCCTTCACTTGTAGAGAATTCTGACCTTGTCGGCAGTATCGCGCAACGGCTGGCTGAAATTTATGCAGACAAAGGAAGATTGCGGATTGTCAGGATGCCACTGAAAAATACAGATTTTGAAGTCTTTCAGCATTGGCATTCGGTAAACGACGACGATCCGGCGCAAAAATGGATGCGAACGTTGATCCGGAATGTGGCAGCAACACTTCCGGCCCTTAGTCTATAAAAGACAATCAACACATAAAATTAACATCTCTGCTGATAATATGTTATAATATTTTGTGTAGACATGTATTTCGCCGAAACTTGCTTGCGCAACGTGCTTTTTTTACTTAAAAAAGAAAGTATAAATAAACCGGATTACAGAATTTTCCGCAAAAGGAGAGAACATGCCCGCTAAACTGAAACTAACTCTATCAATCATAATACTTTTCCTGATGGCCGTCGCCTCGGTCGTCACAGCCGCTTTTTCTCCAGAAGCCGGATTTTCTACGTTACAGATAATTTATATATGCGTTGCTCTAGCCGCGACTGTTCTGGCTTTCATTTCACTTAATTCCGGTTTAAGCGGACAACTGGAAATCCTCAGCAACTATCTGGTTGATTTGACCAAAGGCAAAGCAAAAGCATCTGTTCCAGCAGATTTGGATGATGATTTTCTGGCTGCGGTTAAAAAATCAGGTGAGGCAGTCCAAAGCCTTGCCGAAGCCTGCGCCAAAGCACAGGAAGAATCTGCAGAGCTCCACCGCCGTGTTGAATCTGCCAAGACGGAAATTGAAAATGCTCGCAAAGAAGTAGGCGAACAAAAACAGGCTCTTGAAGCAATCAGTAACTCTGCTGCCAACGCAGGTGGAATTTCCGGTAAACTTTTCGCCGGGATTGAAGAACTCAGCGCACAGGTTAATCAGGTCAGTGCTGGAATGGAACTGCAAAGAGACCGCGTGACCGAGACTGCCACAGCAATGGAAGAAATGAACAGCACCGTTCTTGAAGTTGCCCAGAATGCCGGTCTGGCCGCAAACAGCTCTGCGCAGTCCAAAGATAACGCCGTCCACGGGGCACAGGGAGTATCCGAAGCTATACAGTCTTTTGAGCAAATTAAGGATACTATCCTCAATCTTAAAGAGACAATGGGAACACTCGGCGAACAGGCTGACAATATCGGCCAGATCATGACCGTGATCACCGATATTGCCGACCAGACAAACCTGCTGGCCCTTAACGCTGCAATTGAAGCGGCACGAGCCGGGGAAGCCGGTCGCGGTTTCGCTGTTGTTGCCGATGAAGTCCGCAAGCTTGCTGAAAAGACCATGGACGCAACCAAAGGTGTCGGCGAAGCAGTATCCAAAATTCAGGAAAATGCCCGCGAGAACATCGCCGCTGTTGAATCTGCAGCTGAAGACATTGTAAACTCCACAGAATCCGCCGCTAAATCCGGTGAACTCATGGAAGCCATCGTCGGTATTGTTGATGAGACCAACACTCAGGTTGAATCCATTGCTGCCGCATCAGAAGAACAATCTGCAGCATCAGAAGAAATCAACATGGCTATCAGCGATGTTGCCCGCGTTGCTCAGGATACTTCCGACGGCATGTCCGCATCTGCCCACGCACTGAACGAAATCGCAAGTGTCGTCGAAGAGCTGGATTCAATCGTTCAGGGAATTTCAACCGGTCGTCTCGTCGATACCAGCTCCGGTAAAATAGTTGAATGGTCCGATGACCTCTCCGTCAATGTAAGAACCATTGATGAGCACCACATGAAACTCCTTGATCTAATCAACGAGTTGTACGCTGCTATGAGACAGCGTAAGTCCATCGACGTAATCGCTGATTTCACCAACGACCTTCTTGAATACACCAAGTACCACTTCGGTTACGAAGAAAAAATCTTCGACAAGCATGGTTACCCTGAAACCAAAGAACACAAGAAACTGCACGGTATTTTTATTCAAAAGATTGCAGACTTCAAAAACGATCTTGACGGCGGTAAACTTACAGCTTCCACCGAACTGATCCGCTTCCTCAAAGACTGGCTCATCAAGCACATAATGGTTGTCGATGCCAAATACACCGACTTCATGCATAAGAACGGCTACCACTAGGAACCAGATACGCACTGTGAGCCGTCCTGAAATGGATTTACGGTTAATTGTTTCACTACAAGGCTGTGGGGATATCCCCCACAGCCTTGTTCGTGTATTTGGTTCGACGTTCGCGTTTTAAAGCCCAAGGAAATCATTTTCGCTTTTCGGAGTTTGTCCTGAGATACAACCGATGCGTATTGAAGTTGACAAAAAAATATTCAACCCTTGCCAGCCTTTGCCCTCTTTCTCTCTTGATGATAACAGACTCTAAAGAATGGGTCCTGATTTTGCAGACCCATCTTAAACGAGGACAGCATGACTTTTTTTAATTTCAATCCCAGCGACCTGATGAGTTTTTACCTTACCCTGTTCAGGGTAAGTATCGTGCTGTTTTTGATGCCTTTTTTCGGTGGAAAATCTATTCCAAACCCTGTTAAAGCAGCACTGACCATTGTTTTGACACTGGGCATATACTCCCACGTATCCTTCGATGGAAGCCTCATGCCTGCAAGCCCTTACAACATTGCCCTGATGATACTGGGAGAATTAGTTCTAGGTCTGGTTCTGGGTATTTCCGTGCATGTCATGTTTGCCGCCGTTCAGACCGGTGGTAACCTCATCGGAGTGCAGATGGGTTTCTCCATGGTAAACGTCCTTGACCCGCTGACCGGAACCAACGAAGCTGTAACCGCCCACTTCCTTTACATGTGTGCCATTTTGGTTTTCCTGAGCATCAACGGTCACCTCTACCTGATGTCTGCCATGGTGGAGACCTTCAAGTACATACCACCGGGACAAATCTTCATATCATCCACCCTGACCAGCCAGATCATGACTATATCCAAAGACCTTTTCGTACTGGCTATCAAAGTAGCTTCACCAATCATCGCAACAATCTTTGTTGTCGACCTCGGACTCGCATTGATCAGTAAAATGGCTCCGCAAATGAACGTGCTGATGCTCGGTTTCCCGCTTAAAATTATGGCCGGATTCTTTGTACTCAGCATGGTATTCACCGTACTCTCTCTGCATGTTGGCGAATTCGTAGCCGACCTTCCCGGCTACATGCTAAGTATCATTAAAGCCGGAAGCCCTCCCTCTCTGCCGGTAGGCAACTGACGTAGTGTTTATTTTTCCAACACCCCGATATAAAAACAATAAGATTACAAATATGAACGTAGCGGATTCAAGCACAGGGAGGCAGCTGAATGGCTAAAGATCCCAGTAAAACTGAGCAGGCGACGCCCAAACGAATAAAAAAAGCGCGTAAAGACGGGAGCGTCGCCAAAGGTGAAGAAATGGGCAAAATCATGACCCTTATTGCCGGGGTTATCTGCCTGCGCTTTGTCATGGATATCTATTACGAACAGTTTTACGAAATTTTCCATTGGTTCTTTACAAAAGGCATCTTCATGAACATGGACAAACAGTCTGTGTACCAGCTTTTCCAATGGTGCTCGCAAAAGTTGGCGGTCATCCTGCTGCCGCTTTTTCTGTTTATCGCTTTCATTGCATTCCTAGTTCTCCGCCTGCAGGTAGGAAGTCTTTGGACCACAAAGGTTTTCAAGCCGAAATTCTCGAAGATGTTCAACCTGCTGAAAGGCATAAAAAGAATCATGTTCGATATGAAAACCGCAATCAGGCTGCTTAAAAGTATCCTATTCGCGGTCATCGTCGGAATTGCACCGTATATAATTATCAAAAATGAAGTGGGAAATTTCCTACCGCTCTTCTATACAGATGCCAAAGGGCTGGCTCTCTACATGCTGAATATCGGCTACAAGATGGTCACCTACACTATGCTGCCCATGCTCGTTCTCGCCTTGGCTGACCTCTGGTACCAGCGCTGGAATTATCAGGAAGAAATGAAAATGAGCAAGGACGAGGTCAAAGACGAACGCAAACAGGCTGAAGGTGACCCGAAGATCAAGCAGCAACAGAAACAGAAAATGATGGCCCTGCTGCAACAACGTATGATGGCGGAAGTACCTAAAGCCGACGTGGTTATTACCAACCCGACCCATTACGCCATTGCCATGAAGTATGACCCAATGGTTGCCCCGGCTCCGCTGGTGGTTGCCAAGGGAATGAATAAAGTAGCACAACGCATCAAAGAAGTTGCCCGGGAGAACAAAGTCCCTATCCGTGAAAACAAGCCTTTGGCACAAGCCTTGTATAAACAGGTTGAGATCGGTGACATCATTCCGGAAGAACTATACAAAGCCGTTGCGGCGATACTGGCTAAACTTAATAAATTTACCCGCAAATAATAGGCTTTACCACCTCCTCCGGGGTAAGAATGCCACAGCAAAACAAGACCTCAAAGGGGTGTCAAAATCATGGCCGAATCCAAAGCAATAAATTACGAAAAATTTGCCAAGCAGGGAGATGTCCTTCTCGCGGGCGGGGTTGTAATCATCCTCTTCGTCATGCTCATCCCTCTGCCGACCATGTTTATCGACTTCATGCTCACAGTGAGTATCTCACTGGGACTGGTAATTCTCATTACCTCCATGTTCATGCAGTCCCCTCTTGAATTCTCAATTTTTCCAACACTTTTGCTGGTAACCACCCTGCTCCGACTGGCCTTGAACGTAGCCACAACCCGAGCTATTCTTTTGCATGGTGACGAAGGAACATCGGCGGCCGGTAGTGTTATTCAAAGTTTCGGTGAATTTGTTGTCGGTGGTAACTACATCATCGGTATGGTCATTTTTATGATCCTGTTCATCCTGAACAAAACCGTTATCGTACAGGGTACTACCCGTATCGCAGAAGTCGCAGCACGATTCACACTCGACGCCATGCCCGGTAAACAGATGGCCATTGAAGCCGACCTGAACTCCGGACTGATCGATGAAGACGAAGCCCGTTCGCAGCGTGAAAACCTCCGCCGCGAAGCAGACTTCTACGGCGCCATGGACGGTGCCGGTAAATTCGTACAGGGAGACGTTAACGCAGGTCTGATCATTACCGCCATCAACATCATCGGCGGGATTCTGATCGGTGTACTCCAGAAAAACATGGCCTGGACCGACGCAGCCCAGACATATACCCTGCTGACCATCGGTGACGGTCTGGTATCCACAATCCCCTCACTGATCATCTCCACCTCCGCTGGTATCATCGTCTCCCGCGCAGCTGCCGAAGCGAAAATGGGCGAAGAATTCATCGGGCAGCTTACTTTTCACTCCCGGGCACTCAAGCTTGTTTCTATCATCCTTGTTGTGTTCGGTATTGTCCCCGGCATGCCCACCATTCCTTTCCTCTGCCTCGCAGTACTGATCTACTGCGTATCCCTGCTTGGCCGCGACGTTGAAGCTGAAGAACAGAAAACAGAAGCAAAGGCACAGAAAGCAAAAGCCGAACAGCCTTCACTGGACAGCCCCGAAGAAGTACAAGCCCTGCTGCCCCTCGACTCTCTTGAACTGGAAGTTGGCTACGGCCTTATTCCCCTGGTAGACGAAGAGCAGAGCGGCAACCTTCTCTCACGCATCCGTTCCATCCGCCGCCAGTATGCGCTGGATATGGGTGTCATTATTCCGTCACTGCACCTGCGTGACAACCTGCAGCTCAAGCCCGGCGAATACCGCGTGCTCATCAAAGGTAATGCTGTGGCTTCCGCTGAAATCCTTATCGACCACCAGTTGGCCATGGATCCGGGTGATGCCAAACACAGAATCAAAGGTATCGAAACCGTCGAGCCTGCATTCAACCTTCCCGCTGTCTGGATTCCTGACACCCAGAAGGAAGAAGCAATGCTCGCAGGATACACTGTGGTTGACCCCTCTACTGTTATCGCCACACACCTTACCGAAGTATTCCGCCGCAACCTAGGTGAATTCCTCGGCAGGCAGGAAACACAGGATCTGCTGGATAACCTTTCCAAACGCGCTCCCAAGGCTGTTGAAGACCTCGTTCCCAACATCCTCTCTCTTGGCGCGGTCCAGAAGGTTCTCCAGAACCTTGTACGCGAAAACGTATCCATACGTGACCTGCTGACCATCGTTGAAGCTCTGGCTGACTACGGTCCTTCCATTCAGGACCCCAACCAGCTTACTGAGTACGTCCGCTCCCACATGAGCAGGACCATCATCAAGCCTTACCTCGCCAGCGACGGCAGCCTGCCCATCCTGACCTTCGGCCCCTCCGTGGATGCCAAGCTCAACGATGCAGTTCGCTCCTCCGAGACTGGCGGTTTTCTGGCACTCGACCCCGGCAGCGCCCAGCAGTTGATCCAAAGCATCAATACTACCGCAGAAAATGTACTGGATACTGACGGTCAGCCTGTCCTTTTATGCGCCCCTCAGCTGCGAAGCCACTTGGCTCAACTGATGGTACGCTTCTTGCCTACAATACCTGTAATATCGCAGGCCGAGATTCCTGCGAGTGTAAGAATCATGTCTGCGGGTACCGTAGAGTTCTAAAAAGGTTGGTAATATGCGGGTAAAAACATTCAGAGGCAACAGCACGGCAGCGGTCTTCGCCGACATTAAGGCGGAATTCGGCGACAACGCAGTCATCCTCAGCAATAAGTCAGTTGAGGAAGACGGACGCAAGATCCACGAGATCATGGTCGGCGTTGACGGTCAGGAAGAACCTGTACCGGCTAAGGAGACAAGGGAAGAAGTCATTGATGACGCAATGAACAACATCCCCGACTGGTGTCAGGAATGGAACCAGATCAAAGGCCATATGATGGCTCTCCTGAAGCCGCAGATGAACCTGAATCTGCTCGCACCCCGCCAGCGTCTGGCCCTCGAATACCTTGAGCGGGAAGGCGTGGAAAACAAGGTTATCCTTGACCTCTTCCAGCAGCTGCGCGGCGACAAGTCCAAGGCTATCCTGCCTGAACTTGAGAAGATCGCCCCGGTTCGCGCGCTTACCCCCGAGAACTGGCCCCATAAATTCCAAGCCCTCGCCGGTCCGCACGGCGCAGGCAAGACCTCTACAATTATCCGCCTTGCCCTCAAAGAAAAAAAAGAAAACCCCGCATCCCGCATCTGCCTTGCCTCGGCTGATCAGGGACAGGGTAAAGGACGCCTCGTCCTGCGCCACTACGCCGACCTCTCCGGACTGGAGTTTAGAGAACTGGCAACCCGCGAAGACTTTGCAAGACTTGTTGGTGAAAGCCAAAAATTTGACCGGGTTTTCATCGACCTGCCCGGACTCGGCGGAAATGCCGAACTGGAAGGCTGGCTGGCCGCTTGCGGCATGCGCGGCCCCTGTGATCTGGCCGTACATCTGGTCCTGAATCCCTACTACGCTTCAGCGCAGTACACCGCTTTCCTGAAAAAATTTAAGTCCGACAAAGTCAAAAGCCTTATCTGGACCAAACTCGACGAAGCCTGCAACTATGGCGCACTGGTTAACACCTCCTATGAAAGCGGACTTCCGGTTTCCCTGCTTTCCTATGGTTCCGGACTGCGAAACAGTATGAAACCGGCCTGTGAAAAAGATTTCTGGAGACTGGTCTTCAAGCACCAGCTCCCCACCATTGAAAAAGTGGACTTTGCCAAGGCAGTTTAACTTTTTTTCCTGAAAAATTAGATAAATCAGGCACAATATTCGTTGCATAAAAAACGCTGGCAACGTAAACAGTATAGATAAATAAGAACAGGGTGATACAAATGAATTCCAATCTTCCCATGGTATTTTCAGTAACCTCCGGAAAAGGGGGCGTAGGCAAGACCAACATTTCCGTAAACCTAGCCTACAACTTAAGCCGCATGGGCAAGAAAGTATTGTTGCTGGACGCCGACCTAGGCCTCGCTAACGTCGACGTTCTGCTTGGGATTGCTCCTAAGTACAACCTCTTCCACCTCTTCCATGAAGGAACCGGAATCAGGGAAGTGCTGCACAAGACAGATTATGGATTCGACATCCTCCCGGCCTCTTCAGGCGTGAGCGACATGGTATCCCTTTCTACCGGACAAAAGCTGGATCTGCTGGAAGCTATGGACCATCTTGAAGACGAGATCGACTACCTTATCGTAGATACCGGCGCAGGTATCAACGATAACGTTCTTTACTTCAACCTTGCCGTACAGCAGCGCCTTCTGGTACTGACCCCGGAACCGACTTCACTTACCGATGCCTATGCCCTGATCAAGGTCATGAAACTGCATCACGGAGTCGACCAATTCAAGGTTCTGGTAAACATGGCCCCGGACATAAAGGAAGCCAAGGAAGTATTCAAAAAGCTTTACATGGCATGCGACCACTTCCTGAGCGGAGTATCCCTGGATCTGGTGGGAGTCATCCCCCGCGATCCGAACATGCGTAAGGCTGTCATTCAACAAACACCGCTGTGCAAGATTGCTCCTTCAAGCCCGGCTTGTACCCAGATTGCTGCAGCTGCTAATAAAATAACCAAATGGAAAGCGACATCCGAGCTAGATGGTAATATCAAGTTCTTCTGGAAAAAACTTCTCTTCCAAGAACAGTCCGTGGCTTAATCTCGAAGCCGGGACTACTGACTGGGAAGATTTTTCGCCCGCAGATCAAGAGGCGATAGTACGGCATTATTCACCGAAAATCCGTATTATTGCACTCCGCATGAAATCCAAGCTCCCGCAGAACGTGGAGCTTGGAGAACTTATCAGTGCCGGAAGTCTGGGACTGGTGGAATCCCTTGGCAAGTTTCGACCGGAATTGAAAATTAAGTTTGAAACCTATGCCGAAAACCGCATCAAGGGAGCCATGCTTGATGAACTGCGCCGCATGGACTGGTTTTCACGCGGACTGCGCCAGAAAGTAAAGACCATTGAAAACGCCATCCGCGAGATTGAGCACGTAACAGGTGAGAAACCGACCAGTGCCCAGATCGAAGAAGCAACCGGACTGACACCCAAAGAAGTCCAGCAGGGCCTTGAAGCCCTCCAGAACCAGCTGTGCGTAAATCTAGACGCATTCAACGACAATATTCCCAGCAACAGCGACTCGCAACTTGACGATGAGCCATTCCAAAACACTCTTTTTCAGGAAACAGTGGACAAGGTGGCTGATCTGATTGATAATTTGACGCCGAGAGAAAAACTGGTATTATCACTGTACTACGGGGAGGAACTCAACATGAAAGAGACCTCCGAAGTAATGGAAATCACTGAGGGCAGGGTGTCCCAGCTTCATTCTCAGGCATTGAAAAAATTGAGAAAAATGTTCCACGATAAATATTCTACGGAACCTTAAGGAGAAATAAATGGCGATTGATTACTCTATGAAAGTTCTTGTTGTGGATGACTTCGCAACCATGCGTCGTATCATCAAAAACATCCTCCGCCAGATCGGCTTCACTAATATCGTGGAAGCAGATGACGGAACAACAGCATGGGAAACCCTGAACAAAGACGACAGCATTCAGTTCATCGTTTCTGACTGGAACATGCCCCAGATGACCGGCATCGAACTACTGCGCAAAGTAAGAGCCAGTGAAGAATTCGCCGATATCCCCTTCCTGATGGTTACCGCTGAAGCACAGCAGGAAAACATCATTGAGGCTGTTCAGGCTAAGGTTTCCAACTACATCGTTAAGCCTTTCACACCTGATACACTCGGCCAGAAAATCAATAAAATTTTTGAATAGATTATTTCTGGTCAGCGGACATGGAACGTCATGTCCGCTGACCATTTTCGAGCGGAAGAGTTTCATCTCCCGTTTGAGAACTTGCCTATCGGGATACATGCATGATCTTCCTCGCAATTGATGATGATTCTGAATCCGGGGAGGAAACTCAATCTTCAGCCCCTCCTAGTAACAAGGCAGCTCAAAAAGTTGAACTGGACCTTGATGATGCTCCTTTCCTTGAGGACGAGGATGACGAGGATGATATTCCGGATGAAGAACCGGAAGAGCTAGAGGCGCTGGAAGAAGCGCCTGTCGAAAAAAAATCCAGGACCAAACTTTTCGTTTTTATCGGAATCGGAGTAATCATCCTTCTGCTCTCCGCCATTCTGGTAAAACTTTTCTTTTTTGATTCCACCCCACCCCCCAAGGAAGATACGGCTGTAGAGGAAACCATGGAAGAAATCCCCATGAAAATTCCCGAAGAAGCCCCTCCCCCGCCCCCTGAAGAACCGGGCGTAACTTTACTGCGCATGGACTCTTTCTGGATCGAACAGAAAGACAAGGATAATCATACCAGATTTCTTATTGCCCGCTTCGCGCTGACTACAACTGACGAAAGGGTTGTTGCTGAGTACGGGCGCAAGACTCTTATCCTGCGCGATGCGGTCTACTTCTACCTCAAAAATAAAGATTTACACTTTTTAGCCGATGAGAAGAATGTAGAGAAGTTAAAAAAAGACCTGCTCATGGTTATCAACCAATACATAGTAGCAGGCGAATTTGAGAAAATCCTTTTTGAGGAGTATCTCGTGAGGTAAATATCATGCCCGGTTCCGTGGATATGCCCCTTATCATTTCGCAACTGGCGAATGTTCAGAAGATTTCCAATTCTGAAGTTACCAAGGCTCAACTTCAGCAGACACTCATGATTAATCCGGAAGAGCAGGAAAAGAATAAGGAAGCCCAAAAGCAAATTCAAAAGACCGAAAAGGACGAAGCCTCCGTTTCCGTAAAGGACGAGGACAACGCCGGTGGCGGGCAGCAGCACTCCCGGCGAAGGCGCAAGAAGCAAGAAGAAGAGCCGGAAGAAGATCAATCCCCTAAGAAATCCCCGTGGTCCGGCAATATCATCAATGTAAAGATTTGATATTTGGAGCCTATTGCTCTTCGTCGTTAAACAGGGCAGACTATTACTTATTCAACAAACCTCTACCATAGATAATCATGACTGTATTCCTGCTCATTTTCTTCTCGGTAACCGAAATAGCATTGCTTGTCGCTGTGATATTTTTCTTTTTAAGGCTGCGCAAATCTGAAGAACTGGTTACGCAACTTCAGGCTAAACAAGAAGAATTTGTAAAAAAACTCCAGTTCAACACCCAGCTTGAAAACGAAATGATGAATACCTTTGCTGAAAGGCAGGAAGAGTTGGCCCAACTGGATATGATGCTTGACCGCAAGTCCAAGAAACTGAAAAAAATCCTTGCGCAGGCCGAAGAATTTTCGCGTTCTCCTCAGTTCCTGCGCCAGATTATCCTGACCGGACACAAAGAAGGTAAGCCCGTCAGCCGTCTAGCCAAGGCTACCGGTCTTTCCATCGAAGAAGTTGAATTAATTATTGATCAGCATAGTTAAATGCCTCCGGCGGCCCTCCGAGGTCCAGCGCTGCTCTCTATATCCGTAAGACTCGAGCAAAAAAACTCTCGCCTAACGGCTTATAGGTATGAACCCATTCTCTGGACTCTCTTAGAACTTTTTATTGGGCTGCGCCGGCATGGATTGGGGTAGCGGGTAGTTTATGAAAATTTCTAGATACGGAAATAGAGGCTCCGGTGGCGGAGACAACAAATCTTCAGCCCGCTCTGCCATGTTCCGCAAAAAATTTGCGGTTGGGGACATTCTGCAAGGCAAGCTGCTCAAATGGTATAAGCCCAAGCTGGGATGGGTTATCATTCAGGATCTTGAATTGCTGGCCAACATTCAAACCAACGCAGCCCCCGACGACATCCTCACTTTTCACGTCCAACAGCTTTACCCGGACATCATCCTCAAGGAAATCAATCCCGATCACTTAACCGGTCAGGGAGCTTACATCAATCCTGCGGATGTTACACGAGAATTTATCAGCAACAGGGCTGCCTTTGAATCCAAGGCGAATCAAATTTTCAGAAAATTGGCTAATGAAAACATAAATGAAGCTGAAAATAGAAAAAGAAAATTTCTGGCTCTCCTAGAAGAAGATGTGAAAACCGCAGTCTTTTTTTTTAAAACACTCAAGTCCGCATCAAAGTTGAATTCCGTACTGCGCACAACGCGGCTCTACTACATGCCGTGGCTTGTTCCTTACGGCCTGAATCAGGAGATAGTACTTAAAACAAGGCTGGATAAAGAAAACACCGACAACTCATTCTACGAGCTTCTTTTCTCACTTGACCTACCGCCATCTATGCCTGCACGCTTCAAGATTATGTACAAAAAGCCACAATGCGGGTTCAAATTACTGGCTGACGATCCGCGCGTAAAAGCCCTTCTCGAAAACAAATTTAAAGAGAATTTTTCTGAATATCTGGGAACAGAACACATACCGCCCCACAATGCAGGCGGCGTTCTGGCAGAATTACTTATTTGATACGCTTCGCGCTCTCAGTGAATAGACTTAGCCTGCGGCGGAGAGGCAAATCCTCCTAATCATGTTCAACCTGAAAAGTAGCTACTTCTTCTTCGAGAATAGCGACAGAATTAGCCAGCTGCTCGGTGATAACCACAAATTCAGAAAGTGCATCCTTGGTCTGAATGGAGGTTTCGCTGAGCTGAATCATGGCCTTACTGATCTGCTCCGCTCCTTCACTCTGATTCTGCATACCTTCATTCACTGACTCAAAGCGCGGTGAGAGAGTCTGAACCTGATTTACCACACCGGAAATACCGTCACCAAGTACAGCCACGTTGCTAACGCCGGTTTCCACCTGTTTGCGAAACTTATCCATCTCCATAACCCCGGCAGATACCGCCGAAAGCATCTCAGCCACAATCTTTTCAATATCAAGGGTAGACATCGCGGTCTGGTCAGCGAGCTTGCGAATTTCACGGGCAACAACAGAAAACCCCTGTCCGAACTCACCGGCCTTTTCTGCCTCAATGGCTGCATTCAGTGACAGCAGGTTGATCTGCTCAGAAATCTTGGAAATTGATGTAACCACCGAACTGATATTTGCGGCCTTGGAGTTAATCACTGAAAGCTTGGAAAAGATACCACCGGAAGCATCCCGCATTGCATCCATAGTTGTTCCCATCTCATTCAAATCACGCACTCCCTGCGCGGCAAGATCGCCTGTAGAAACAGCTACAGTGGTCGATTCATTCATAGTGCGGGCCAACTCTTGGGAAGTTGCGGAGATCTCACGAGAGGAGCTGCCCAGTTCCTGAGTTGCTGCAGCCTGATTCTCTACAGCAGCCTCAAGCTGATTGATTGCTGTACCCAGCTTCAAGGCGGACCCGGTAACCTGATCCCCGGATCGCTGCACCTGACTTACCAACGAATTCAATGTCTGCAACATGGTGTGAATGGACTTAACCAAATGATCCACCTCATCAAAACGCTTCTCGCGTCCGGTCTCAAAAGAATCCACCACGCGCTTCAGATGGCCCTTGTCTGTAGCCATGGCAAATACCTTGCGGGCTTCGCGAAGATCACCCTTGGAAACATGATAGGCTACCTTGGATACACTGCGGATCGGCAGACATATTCTGCGGACTACATAATAAATAACACCGATAGTCAGCAGCAGAATGATAAAACTGATTGCGCCCTGCTTCAAGACCAGATCTTCAACCGGGCCATATATTTCACTCATGGGCACAGTAGACGCAACATACCAGCCGAGAGGCGGAAAAAAGCGAACATAGGACTGCCGTTCGACAATACTGCCGTCAGCCCGGCGCACCTTATAATCAAGGCGCCAGTCGCCCAGCTTACCGACCTCTTTCAAATCATGAATGAGTGTCTTTCCGGTATTAAGATTGATGGCTTTATCAAAATCAGGCCCAGACCCGAGAGGAGGCACTAATACTCTCTTTTCGTTGTCGAAGATAAAAAGACGTCCTGTCTCAGCAAGACGGATCTGGGAAAAACCTTTGCGCATTTCCTTAAGCAGATCTTTACGTTGCCTGTCGACCGCTGATTCAATGTCATCTACATATGTCCCTGTTCCGATCAACCAGTTCCATTTAGGGTAACCCTTTACATAAAGGATCTTGGAATTTGCGTCTGTTTCACCCAGCCGGGGCCACAAAAGATTAAGATATCCCCCGCCCTCACGGGTGGCCTTACGGATCATATCCGGACCGAAAGCATAGCCGTTTTTGTCCACCATCTTTGACAAGTCCCGACCTTCAATACTTCGTTCCGGATGTGCCAGAGCCAGCATCTTATCTGTATAAATAAAAAAATAATCGTTGTTGAAATATCTGGTTTTGCGGGCCAGTTTAAGAGCTGCTTCCTGAGCCTCTTTTTCAGTCAATTCACCAGATTTATATAAAGCATAACAACTATCAACCTGAGCAATAAAGATTGTCATTGCATCCTTGATTGCCTGTTTACGATCTTCAAAAGCATGCTTGCGGTAACGGTTCAGAGACTGATGCCCCTCCTGCAGATAAAGCATACCCATTCTGATTGTATTTCGAGCGGTGCGCCCTTGGGCCTCAATCATATCTTCTTCAAGAGTGGAGCTGGTAAAAATTAATGTAGCCAGCGTAGCAGCAACAACAACAGCTGCCACAATATATGAAATTCTAGTACTGATTGAGCGGAACATGAATTCTCCTTGAATATATAAATACCTGCAGACTCTTAAAATTAATATCCCATATTTACCGCTGCACCCTGTAGAGTCAAGCTTGTGCCGAAAATATCTGGCATAGAACCAAAAAAAAGGCCCTCCGTAAAACGGAGAGCCTTAAGAATCGACATAAATTGAAAGCTATGCAGGAGCAGGAACTGCTTCCGGTGCAACAGGAGTAAACCCTTTTTCTGCAGCCTTGCCGGGAAGAGATTCGAGAGAACGCTCTTCAAGGTAATCCACAGCATTAGCATGCAGGTATTTGAGGAATGCGTTGTTAAGCGCATGACCGGAGGCGTATACTTCGAAACGACCCTGCAGGGGCATTTCAAGAACAGCCATATCACCGATAAAATCAAGGATCTTGTGTCTTACAAATTCATCAGCGAAACGCAGACCGCCGTCGTTCAGGATACCGTAGTCATCAAGGACAACTGCGTTATCGAGAGAACCGCCCAGGGCAAGACCGTTGGCGTGCAGGTATTCTACCTCTTTCAGGAAACCGAAAGTTCTGGCTTTTGCCAGCTCATCCATGAAAACATCCGGGGTGATTTCCAAAGAGAGAGTCTGTTTACCGATCTGGGGATGTTCAAAATCAATAGTATAATCAACAGCAAAACCATCATGGGGGAAAGCCCTGACGTACTTGCCGTCCTGTTCGAAATTAAGTGACTTGCTGACAGCAAGAACCTTGCGGGGCTTGGAAAGGTCGCGAACACCCGCCTGACGAAGCAGGTATACGAAAGGTCCGGCACTGCCGTCCATGATGGGCAGTTCATTACCTCTTACTTCAACATGTATATTATCAATGCCCATTCCGCGCACAGCGGCAAGCAGATGTTCCACTGTGGAAACGGAATCCTGTCCATTACCGAGAGTGGTAGCAAGTCCGGTGGCTACAACCAGATTGGGATTGGGAGTAATAAAAGAGCTTCCAGAACCTGTGTGAAGTGAAAAAAGGATTCCGGTATCTTCTACTGCGGGTCGAAGCACAATTTCCACCTGTTTCCCGCTATGGAGCCCGATCCCCTTGCATCTTACTGTGTTCTGAATAGTTGTTTGTAGCATATAATCTCCTGTTGCCTTTCTTTAAAGCAAATATTATGCCACATAAAGACATTTGCTAAGCATCTGTTTTTATTGATATTTTAAAATATATTGTTCTTCTGCAACGTAACCAGTTGTATTTTTACAACAACCCTAAACATACAGTGTGGTTTTTTTACAACCATCCGGCAAAGCTATCTCTTTTTTGCCACTACTATGCGATCATGACCTGAAAGATCCTTATGAACCTCCACCCGACCAGAAAAAAAAGAACATGATTCAAAAATATCCTGAGCCGCCTGCCCCTGAAGATAGCCGATCTCCATGAACACAGTCCCGCCCTTTTTCAGAGCTGCTCCGATTCTAGGTGCGCTCTTTTTAATATCTTCATCCCCATCAGGTCCGCTAACCAGTGCAGAGACTGGTTCAAAGGCAGCTACTTCCGGGCTAATTTCTGAAAGCTCAGCTTCGCAAAGATAAGGAGGATTAGCCAGCAGCAGGTCATAGTACCCGTCAGCCAGAATCGGCTCATTAAAATCAGCCCGCACAAACTGAACCCGATCCGCCACGCCATGAAACCGCGCATTCTGCTGCGCAATGGCCAAGGCATCGGCACTCAAATCAACAGCTACGCCACGGGCTTTGGGGAAAAGTTTAGCCACTGTGACCGCCAGAATTCCCGACCCGGTCCCGAAATCAGCAAAGAAAAATCCATCGTCCGCAGCATACAAATCCTGCACCTTTTCGACAATCTCTTCTGTCTCAGGCCGCGGAATCAAAACACCGGGACCGACTTTGAAATCAATACCGTAAAATTCCTTTACGCCGAGAATGTAGGCCGCAGGTTCGCCGGAAGCGCGGCGTTTCACCAGCTCATCAAATTCGGAAATAAGTTTCGGCTCAACAGCACTGCCCTGCTCCGTGATCAACTGAATCCGGCTTAAGTTAAAAACCTTTTCCGCAAACAACTGCGCAGACAAAGCAGGGGAATCAACCCCTGATTCACGCAAAGTAGCTGTAGCTGCGGCGAGAACATCTTTGAGTTTTAAATCAGCCAAAATCAATCTCCAAAAATCAAAAAACGGGATATTAAGAAATATCCCGTTCCGATTAAATCTAATCAGCGAAGCATAACAAAAGGGTTTACGGCCCCCGCAAGATCGCCGAAGTCTAGTCCTGAGCCTGTTGTTTCAGGGCTTCAGACTGGTAGTGACCGACAAGAGAATCGACAACTTCGTTCATATCCCCTTCCATTACAGCATCAAGCTTGTAGAGAGTCAGGTTGATACGGTGATCAGTCACCCTTCCCTGTGGAAAGTTGTAGGTACGAATACGTTCGGAACGGTCACCGGACCCGACCTGTGCGCGACGCTGTTCAGCCATTTCCGCATGCTGTTTGTCCTGCTCTGCCTGTAACAGACGGGAACAGAGAACCTTCATAGCCTTGGCTTTGTTCTTGTGCTGGGATTTTTCATCCTGACAGATAACAACCAGCCCGGTGGGAAGGTGAGTGATACGGATAGCGGAGTCAGTGGTGTTAACGGACTGACCGCCGGGACCGGAAGCACGGAACACGTCGATACGCAAATCTTCGTTACGGACCTGAACGTCGACTTCTTCAGCTTCAGGCATAATCGCAACAGTCGCTGCGGAAGTATGAATGCGGCCCTGAGTTTCAGTAGCGGGAACGCGCTGAACACGGTGGGTACCGGACTCGTACTTCATTTTGGAGTAAATACGGCTACCACTGATGGCAGCAATGATTTCCTTGAAACCGCCTGTTCCGGTGGGGTTGGAGTTCATTACATCAACCTTCCAACCGTTGGATTCCGCAAAACGGGAATACATGCGGAAAAGGTCAGCCGCAAAAAGAGCCGCTTCTTCACCGCCGGTACCGGCACGGATTTCAAGGATGATGTTCTTGCCGTCCATGGGATCTTTGGGCAGCAGCAGAAGCTTAAGCTCTTCCTCAAGCTTAGGCAGGCGAGCCTTGATTTCAGCAATTTCCATCTCGGCCATTTCGCGGATTTCGGGATCAGAATCCTTAGCCATTTCCTTGTTATCTTCAAGGTCGGCAGACAGCTGTTTGTACTCGCGAAAAGCGGTCACAACTTCGCCGAGTTCGGCATGGGCCATGGTTACTTTGCGGTAACGATCCTGATTATTGTAAACTTCCGGGTCTGCAAGCTCCTGCTCCAGATCCATGAAAGAACGTTCGATCCCTTCCAATTTGGCAAACATCAGCTGTTTCCTCCATCAGCATCAACATCGGCAGCAACCGCGGAATTAAGTGCCGCCAGAGCAACTTCAATCTGCTCTTCGTCCGGCTCGCGGGTAGTCAACAGCTGCATTCCCATTCCTGGCAGGCAGGCGGCCTTGCACAGGGCCTTGTCCTCGTGTTTTGCGGAAGCCTTGATCATCTCATAGGCTACAGCAGAAACCGGAGCCATCAGCAGCAGCTTGATACCGACTATATATAAATGTTTAAGCACGAACCCTTGCGGTGCCCAGATAGCAACAATCATGGGGACCAGCACAGTGAAAAGCAGGATACTCACCACCAATACGAACAGCAGAAAAGCTGTTCCGCAGCGGGGATGGAGCCTGCTGAATTTTTTGATCTCGCATACATTGAGGTCGCCCCCGGCTTCATAGGCCCAGATGGCTTTATGCTCTGCCCCGTGATATTCGAACACGCGTTTAATATCCGGCACAAATGAAATGGAAACAATGTAACCGATAAACATAAGCATCTTAAAAAAACCATCCCAGACATGAAAACTCAATGAGTCTACACCGCCGGAATAGCCCCACCACTTCATGGCTACTGAAAAAAAGTGTGGCAACACAACAAAAAGGCCCAGCGCAGCGCCCAGTGCGATGACCATGGTCAGCACAAGGTGAAATGTGGTCAGTTCGCCGTCTTCCTCTTCATCAAGAGCCTGTGTAGCGGAATAGTTCAGAGCCTTAACACCGTTGACCATGGTCTCCATAAAAATAGGAAAACCGCGCAGAAAAGGCTTTTTCATAAACGCGGGTGTCAAAGAAAACCAAGGTCTGAGTTCAACTTTGATTTCACCGTCAGGACGACGGACAGCAATGGCAAGATTGTCCTTTGCGCGCATCATAACGCCTTCGATAACAGCCTGTCCGCCAACTGATTTAGCTGCGGACATCAGAAGAGATAATTTCAAATCCGTTTCCTCACTGAAAAAGCCTTACGGCCAGTAAAATAATAATGCTTCTCAGTAGAATAATCATTAACAGCCGTCAAGCAAGACTGAAATTGAATATCATTACGAAAAATACAGCGGGGAGGGATTTGAAATGTCCCACCCGGCTACGATGCAGGACTTTAAATATTAAAAAAAGGACATGCCTCTACCGTATAATACGGCAGAGGCATGTTCACGCGGCAAAACCGCAGAAATATGAGCTAGTTGCCCTTAACTTTGTCGGCTGCGCTGAAGTTACCGAACTTCTTCTTGAAGCGATCGATACGACCAGCGGTATCAACGAAGCGCTGCTTACCGGTGTAGAAAGGGTGGCAGTTGGAACAAATTTCAGTGCTCACCTCTTCACCCATGGTAGAGTAAAGCTCAGACTCATAACCGCAGTGACAGCGGACAGTTGCTTTATAAAGCTTAGGATGGATATCTTTTCTCATGATTTTCTCCTGTTTTGTTAACCGTGAAAACAAGGCCAAGTACACCTGCACTTAATAATATGCAAGCTTTTTTTGCCCAGTTCCGCAATTTTTGGTGCAATAAGTTAACAGGCTCGCCGGACTTCCGTCAAGCGACCGGGTTGAGCAGACAACCAGATGCCTACTGACAATTCAGCTATCAAGCCGGGTGAACAGACTTTACCCATTTAATCTTAATAACCGGACCGTCAACAGTCACCTATCTACCAAACTCGAACAAAAAAGGCGGGATCGCGAGGATCCCGCCCAAATATCTGAAAGCCGTCTGGAACTAAACGCAGCCAGTAGGCTTGGGCAGACCAGCCATCTTACAAGCTCCCTTACCGGGACCGGAGGGGAACAGTTCGTAGATGTGCTTCAGTTTGAAACCAGTTACTTTAGAGAGGATACGCACCATGGGAGCGATACCGTTCTTCTTGTAGTAGTCCTGCAGGAAGTCAATAACTTTCTGGTGTTCTTCGTTGAGTTCTTTGATACCTTCGCCTTCTTTGCAGAAGTCAACCCACTCAGGGCACCAGTCTTCAAACTTCAGGAGGAAACCGTCTTCATCAACGTCAAAGCTCTTGCCCATGAATTCTACGATAGCCATAATAATACTCCTAGGAATATATATATTTATTACTTTAGGTCCAGACCGTGTCGAACCTGCCATATCCAAAAACAGCGATCCGCTGTTTCACGACTATTTTGGAGCACAAAACGTCACGCGTTTTTTGCTTAAATTGAGATAAGCCTTTAACCGCGTTCTTGTCAATCAAGTTCTTAACAGAACTACTCAAAACAGAAACTTATTTGTCGAGTAATTCCTGTAAGTGGGGTTGCGCATACTCGAGGGAAGGATCGAGTTCAAGAGCAGTTGTCAGATACTCGATAGCTTCGTCATCTTCACCCATGAATTTATGACACAAGCCAAGATTGGCAAGGTCTGAAGCTGATCCGCTGTCGAGTGCAAGAGCTGCTTTGAAATCCACAGCAGCCAGCGCGTAATCTTTGGCCTTGAACTTGGCCACACCGCGCAGGTTGAAGTACTCTTTGGCCTCGTCATCAAGCTCAATAGCCCGGTCGAGAAAAGGAATTGTTTCCGGCCAGCGCTCTTCGAGAGACAGCGCATAGGCGGTATAGAAAGCGGAAAGCGCCTTCTCTTCATCCGCGGGTTGAACGTCAACCGCAATGCTGAACATATCAACAGCGCGGGAAGTATCACCGCCACGCAGAGCGAGCATGCCTTCAAAGAAAGGAATGAAGTAAGGCCCGTCGTAAATGTCGGAGATCACGTCCAGTCCGTCCCCGGCGATGTCGAGAGCCACTTTCTCAGAGAGAATGCGACCGACAAAGAGACCGAGGCTGGCGTGCGGGGTACGCTCGCGGAATTGGAAACCGGGTACAAAGTTGTAGTTTGCGGAAACGCCCAATTCAGGGTGGGTGGTGTCCACAGTGTACAGTGTGTACCCCTTTTCTTCGAGCTGTGCTGCAAAGGTCTTCAGTTCGTCATAAATATCATCACTTTCAACAGACGGCAGGGAATTCATTTTCACGCACTGCCCTGCTCCGAGCCAACCGGTCTGTTCGATCTCGGTGAACTTGGGCAGCCCGGAAGCTTCGTAAACACGTCCGGTTTCAAAGTCTCCGGCAAGCTGCGCGACTTCGGTAAAGGCACGGATTGCAGCCTTGCACGGGGAGGCGGATGTACCGGCGGTGAAAACGATCTCACTCATGCCCGGAAATGTCGCGGGGTCCCAAGCGGTAACCGCAACGGTGGGCAGAGGCATGCCAAAAGAAAAGTCATTGATGATGTATTTGATGTCATTGTCATCAAAACATTTGCAAAGATCAGCAAGCACTTCGTCTTCGCAGGAAGCAGGATCAATAACCGGAACTTCAGGACGATCGCGGTCGATCACTGCACAGACGTGCCTTTCAACCAGCTCACTCGCTCCCTGAAGAATTGACTCTTCGGGGGAATTACCTGCGGAAGATCCGTTGAACTCGTTAAGAATCTTGAACCAATCCAGCGGCACATATTCTTCTTCCCCGGTGAGAACATTCAGTGCGGGATAGAAATGCCAACGTACCAGATCGAGAATAACCCGTGCCTTGCCGGGGTCCATTTCTTCGCCCACGGACTGCAGGATTTTCTCGATGGAAATAACTTTACCGGGCCAGAGTTCTTCTGCTTCGCTGTACGTAGCAAGGGTGAAATTCTCAGGCTTGGACCAGAAGCTGAAAAAGCTGAACCTTTCCACCAGCTCCATTAGTGCGGAAGCTTCGGCCTGCGCGACCGAGGCCCCCTTACCCATCTGCTTACGGGTGGGCATAACTTCACGGGCACTATCGCCGCATTCACTGATGAATACGGGGATACCGAGGCGTCCGGTGTCAACTTTACGGGTGCATTTCAGCACACCGTTGCACTTTTCATCCAGCAACGCTTTTACACGGCTGACGGTCTCCTCCGGGCTGACCGCTTTATCCTGATCCTTGGAGTAAACTTTGGGGCAAGATTTAAGTTCAAGCATTATTTAACCCCCATGCGGACCAGAGAAACGATGGATTTACCTTCACCGGGACCACCGGCAACAGTCGCTTCCTGACGCATCAGGCGATAGCTGTCTTTGGTCTGCTCGAAAAATTTCTTACCGCCGCGTTTTTTATCCATAGCCAGCAGTACTTCGGAACCCTTGGTATCCGCCAGATGCTTGGCAATGAAGCCGGGCAGCGATTCAGCAACATCGTCGCGGTGCAGTATCTCGCAACCTAGAATGTAGTTAAATTTATCTTCAAGGTCGGTCTCGGCAAAATCAACCTTGCGCATGCTGATCTTATCATCAAGCTTGTTGCGGCAGACATTCAAACGAGCAAACAGCAAAGCATCATCGTCAGTATCAGCGAGTACGACTTCGTAACCACGGCTCGCAGCAACCATGCCGCAAAGTCCGCCGTCAGTGCCTACTTCCAGAAATTTAGCACCTTCGGCTGCCTTGAATTTCAAAGCATAAAAACCGAGCACAAGGGAGGAAGGCCATATTTTAGCCCACAGAGGCAGATCAATCTTCTTTCCGCCTCTGGCTTTGTTCACAAGCTTATCGAGATAGGCGGGCATATCCGCAATCTGTGCCAGTTCAAAAATCTGATCGCCCACTTTGACTTCTTCAAACTGAATTGCACCAAACTTGTTGCGGGCAGCCGCAAGCAGCTCATCAAAAGTCGCAGCGGGTTTCAACGCTATATTTTTCAAGGAGACCTCCTGAAGGACTATTTGAAATTCGATTCATCCTGCCGGGCAGGTGAAGACTGGTTTTTATGAAATATAATTTCCGCGAAGAAAGAGGAGTAATCATTAACCTGCAACGGGTCAACAGCTGAATCTCAAGCTTTAATACAGATAATGAAGCTAAGAGCGGACTTCTGACGACAACAGGTATAGAGTTGCTTAAAATCCCCGGCCGACTTTATCCCAAAGTTCCCGGTAGGTCCGGGCAATCTCGGTGTAATGGCTGATCATCTGCGGCGGCAGGGCTGTCTGGGATTCACCACATATGAACATGCAGGCAAGAGCCAGTTTTGCACGTATAAAGTCCCCGCTCTCCCGACGCCTTTGGACTGATTCGGACAAACCATTTACCAGGTCGAGCACTTCCTGCGCCCGAGCTTTTGCACTGTGTTTTTCATTAACCAGCCGCTCGCCTTCGCGCGCAATCTCTAAAAGTTTTTTCTCATCACAGAGCATTTCACGCGCGATTTCGGCTGCATGCTGCGCATTACCCCGCTCATATGTAGGCAGGATGTTTTCACCGGGAGTAAACAGATCATAAAGACCGTTGTCGCAATCTTCGGTCAACACAGCAGCTCCGCAGGCAGCTGTTTCAAAAGTACGGAAATTCAATTCCCCGGCAGCAGACTGGTTCAGAATTATCTTTGAACGGGCAAAAAGAGGCTGATAAGCACCCTGCTTCACGAGAATAGGACAAAACCTGGCAAATTTATCCAGAAACTGCTTTCGCGGAAGGTTCTGCTTATTCCCCACAGTGCCGACAAAACAGACCGGAATCTCCCGGCTAGTAGAGTCATTAAAGGCCCTTCTTTCATTATAAAAAAGCGGAAACCACTCATTCCTCTTGGGGTAATCGCCCTCATGGAAAAGCGGCACAGCATTCTTCTGCGCAACCAATGAACAGTCAAAGCCATATGAATACGGCACATGCCACGGGTTACAATAAGTATCGATAAAAAAACCTACGGTGGGACACTCAAGGGCTTCCAAGCCCCAGACACGCGGAATATTTCCTACGTCATGCCAGAACACGAAATCAGGCTGGAATGAATATTTTTCGAAAAGAGAAATCAGATCGCGGTAAAACAGCGGACGGTTGACCTGCAGAAAATGATCCCCTTCATCGGGGGTACTGCTCCAACGGACAAGAAAGACCTCGTGCCCCAGTTCCTTAAATGCAGATGCCAGAAAATCGGATTCAAGTGCTAAAATTTTCATATCACATACCTTGCACATTGCGGCCGCAAGCCTGCCGCTGATAAATAAAAACCCAGCATTGAAAATACACTCACTGATTTTCCAATTCTATGGCCCAGAAAAGGGACCGGACCACCCAGCCCCCTTAACCCTCAAAAATTAATTTGGCATTTCAACTTTTTTAAGGCTGATTTTCTTTTCGCCTTTGTAGGTTCTGTAAATTGAACCGTTATCGGTAATCCAGACTTTAACGCTGTTTCCGATTTTGATGGTGTCACCATCAATCTTGCCCCACATCCACTGCGCACCTTTACTGCCTTTTTTCCAGCGCGCATAGATTCCGTAGCGCCCATCCTTCTCGACCAAAGCATACGCAAATTTTCTTGCTTTAAAGAATCCGACCAAACCCGGATTAGGGGCACTGACAACCTCAACCACAGCTTTATCAGGAATCGGGGTGGCAACATCCTCTGCTGTAATTTCAAACGCAAAACATGTACCTGCAGACATCAGAATGAAGACAAGTACGACCATTAGAACCGACAATCTATAAACTTTCATACACCCCCCCCTATTGTTAATTGCAAAATAACATACAGACCATATTGTAGGTTTGCAATCAAAACATGAGAGACTTCAATGAAAACAAAGGGCAAAAAAAATCCGACCATCAGATACGGTCAGAAAGCGGAATGGATTGCGGAATCTTAAAGGCAACCGAATTCTCATGCGGAAAAGCCGGACAGTTCAATTATATCTCTAAAAATCAGAACTCTGCTTAAAAGAAACGGACCACCCTGTAAAGGACGGTCCGTATAAATTCTGGAGCGGGAAACGAGATTTGAACTCGCGACCTCAACCTTGGGAAGGTTGCACTCTACCACTGAGTTATTCCCGCTGAAATATCTATGAGTTACATAAAAGAAACGGACCGCCCTGTAAAGAACGGTCCGTATAAATTCTGGAGCGGGAAACGAGATTTGAACTCGCGACTCCAACCTTGGCAAGGTTGTACTCTACCACTGAGTTATTCCCGC
>PPCM01000545.1_pt1 | contig 30255 bp, 21 predicted proteins | sample 1555541 | NCBI WGS metagenome assembly PPCM01 (sample SAMN05284479, study PRJNA326546) | Marine sediment metagenome, whole genome shotgun sequencing project. | isolation source: marine sediment | place: Germany: Wadden Sea | collected 2012-09-05 | reverse complement strand
GGGGACGGGCGCCGCGCGACGGGGGGCAGGGACGGCCGGTCGAAGGGGGGAGGGGTGGGTGTCGGTCATGTCGGCTGACCTCTTTGGGGAGCCCCTCGTCAGCCCGAGCATCGCCAAATCATACGGTGATGCTCGGGCGGGGGATGTCGGGGCTACGGAGGCTACGGGGCTCATCGGCGGGAGTATGGACCCGGTGTTGTATGAGTCTAACATCGCTGCAGCCCTCTGACACTCAATAGGGCTCAAGAATTTGAGATTCAATCGCCGGTGGTCGTAGCCGATCGTCAGGACGCGGTCATGGGAGCCATCGTGCGCAGTCTTTGCGCGTATGTGTTCAATACGCGAAATATCGGGTGGCGGAAGGACAATCTGGGCTGTAGGACCCTTTTCGGGCTCGGCAACCTGAATTGAGACGACACAGACATTTCCCGCGTCTAATAAGACATCAAATGTCTGTCCTGTGTACTCAGGGTTTATCCGCACCCATTGTTGACTTGGATTAAGGTCGTAAACCGTGCAAGCAAGCGAAAATTCATCCATCTGTCGGTCGAATTAAAGCTTTCCGAAAGAACCGTACATAGTGAACTCCGCGATATAGATTACCTATTACGAGCGAGGGGGTCGACACGACAATCAACCAATATTCGTGTTAACAATTCTTGTTGTGCTGGCAGATTTGCAACAACAAGTTCTATTATTATTGGGCTGTGCGGCTGTATTTTCGGACAAACCTCCAGTAAGCAAGCTAATTTGGGGTCTTTTCATCGACCAACTTTATTGAAAATTTTGTCAACTTTTGTTTCATGGGTTCAAAGCGCGAAGACCCCGAGAATGGCGTTAATGTCCGCAGAAGCGCGAGGATTACCAACAAGCAATCGAGCCTTACCGGTTTCTTCGCGCCCGTGAAGGCTGGGACCGTGCAGGCGAAAAAGGCCTTGGCTGAGACCAAACCGGCCAAAATCAGCACCACAAAGCCGATCACTGAGGTTAAAAAGCCGGTTTCCAAGCCGCTTAAGCCTGTGGATAAGCCTCTTAAGCCTGCTAAGATAGAAATCAAGAAGCCTGTGGAGAAGCCCACCATCGCCAAGCCCCCTAAGTTCGGCCGGCTGTTGACCAACAGCTGGGAGTGTCCCAACACGGCGGAGTGGAGCAAGATGAAGGCCGATGGCGGATGCATGGAGCTGATGGAGTGCAACATCGAATGCCGCAAGAAGTGCCGCGGCGAGGACGGCGACGACGCCTGTCCGAACCAACGGCTCCGGCGGAGACAATACGCGCCGTACGTCATCAAGGAGGCTGGCAGCAAGGGCTTTGGCATGTTTGCGGCGGACGACATCCCCAAGGGCACCCTCATTATCGAGTATGTGGGCGAGGTGATCAGCCAGGACGAGCAGCAGGTCCGCCTTAAAGCGCTGGCTGCTCAGGGCGAGATCCGGCATATTTACGGGATGATTGTGGACGCGGACGTCGTTATTGATAGCACGAGGCGGGGCAACGACGCCCGGTTCATCAACCACAGCTGTGACCCGAACGCGGAGACCGACAAATGGACCGTTGATCGCAAGCCCCGGGTGGCCATTGTGGCCCGGCGAAAGATTGCCAAGGACGAGGAAATCACGTTCGACTACGACTACCAAAGCGAGACGAAGGTCAAGTGCTGCTGTGGAGCAGCCAAATGCAAGGGCTTCCTTTGAGCACAGTTTTTGATAAATCGCAGCGCATAAAAGACAATGTTTACACTACAGCCAACTCTACTCGCCCTTCATGGTCTCGATGATGGCGGCCAGCGCGTCCCGTTCCCCTTCCCTGTCCCCGTCATCCACCTTGGTCACTTCGGACAGGTGCATCAGGTTCGTCATGCCATTGTCATACCCGACCGCGACGACCGGCGAAGATCTGTTAAACTGGATGGCACGGACACCCGCGTGGCCCCCGTCGGTGTTCGGCCCCTTGAGAGTCACGACAGGGTCAGTCTCGCTGTGCGCCAAGTCCCACATGCACACGGTGCCGTCCCGGGTACCAATCATGAAGATGGTCGCCGAGAAGGGGCACCACGCGACGGCTGACACCGGGCCGGACAGCTTGAGGTCGAGCACGGGGTCCGACTCCTCTGCATCCCAAAGTTTGGCCTGACCGTCGGCGGATCCCGATAGGAAAAGCGACGGCATGAATGGAGAGAAACGGACGGTCGTGACGGCGCCTTGGTGGCCGGTGTAGGACGACAGGAACTGCTCACTGTATGACCGGGAGCACCGGTGGATGGCGTTGCTGTCCGTGCCCACCAGGTAAATGTTCGGGTCGTCTGGGGCCAGATCGAGACAAAGGCCCGACGATAGCTTGCTGAGGGCACCCCCCTTGGCCGTGGAGGTCGCGACGGCCCGGAGCTGCATGATATCTGTGGGTTTGAGGGACTTCTTGAGACTTCTCTGTGTTACGCGGCCATCGCCGGAGACGGATATCAACAGGTCTGCCGTCGTGGCCGCCTGGCTTGTCTGGGCCCATCCGAGGCCCCATACGGCCTCCTGGTGCTTCTGTGTGGCGAAGCTCGTCGACAGCTGGGGCACGTGGCAGCCCGTTTTGGAGTCGATGACTGGGTTGAGGACGTCGTATAAACAGACCCGCCCATCGTGCAGCCCGACAGCGAGGACCTGGTTATGGTCAGCGGACCATGCCAGCGACGTTACGGTGCACGGTGCGGATATGATGAGCTCTGGATGGACGGGGTTCCGCGGTGTCCACACCCGGACAGTCGCTTTATCGCCGGGCCTGGTGGTGAACGAGAGGTTGCCGGTCGCCACCGCCAGTACGTCGGCCGTGCCGTAGCTGCCCCAGTCCATGGCCGTGACGCCTGTACCGTCGCCTGTCAGGTAGTACAGGGTGTCGAGCCCCGGGACCCTCATTCGGGATGAATCCATTCGGAACACGGACGGACGGCGGGTCTGGGCGATGCTGAGGGACCGGGACCGGGAGCCCTTGGCGGTGGTCTTGGCGGGGGCCTCTGCGAACTGGGTCCACAGCCTGTGTTGCTTCCTGTATCCGTTCTGTCGAATAATTCTCTCAGCAAGCAATACGATGTCCAACATCCGGCTGTCCTTGAGGCAGGACACCCGCTCCACGGTGTCCACCCGCCGCATCTGCCCGTCGCTGTCCACCTGTTCCCTGCTCGCGGCCATGTCTGTCACACTAACGCCCGTCATCGTCATGGTCTGCGACATGGACGTCTCGGACGGGGCAGTGCCCATCGTGTACGCCGTGTAGGCCGTCATCACCGACCGCGCGTCCCAGTTGGTGTCCCCATCGTCGGGCCCTTGGATATCGCTTGTCTGGGCCGTGAGCCCGCTGCGAGGCCCGGGCCGGGCGACTGGCTCGTCGAGCTCGTCCTCTTTGTGGAAAGAGTCGAAGATCTCGGCCTCATTAGCCTCCACCTGCTTGGCGGTGCGGCGAATCGGCACCGTGGCCGACTTACGGTCCTTCATTGGCACCTGGGTCGTCTGGACGGAACGCTCAACGATGCCCTCCGCTAGGCGGTACCGATCCACAACCGCTGTGTACTGCTCGTTGCGCTTGACGATGTCGTCGGCGTCCTGGTCGTCCACAGCGTGCACTGTGTTCTCCTCGGTGAAGAGCACCATCGTCTCGGTCTCGCTAAGAACCACACGGATCTTCTCAGGGTGCTCGATGGGCTTGATCTTTGCCGCTATAGGGGTAACAACCTCTCTACGTGTCGGCGGGGCCTCTTCGTCAGAACCCGCGCCTGAGATGTCTGTCAACTCGTCCTCAGACAGATTGGCGACAGAGAACGCGTCGTCAAAGCTGATAACGTCAGCGGCATTCACGGAATAGTCTGAATCGGAATCGTCGTCGTACGTACTGTCGCGCTTGTCCTTCATTCGTTTGGGGGAATTTTGTTTTCTCATTTATAAACCCGAAAGGCACCAATGTATGCCTACCTACTCGGTCAAGCATAGTATCACAACTCTGTTACGTGCCGTTCGTACAGAAAACACAAAAACTATAAATGACAGTGCAACAACAAAAGCGGTTCAGGTGATGTCCCATCTGTCCTATTACCAAGTCAACCGCTGCTTCAAGCTATTTGATCAATTTACACGGCGTGGGACAAGCCGTTTGGCTGTGGAGGACCTGCATCGTATGATTCCGTTCCTTGGTCAGTACAAAACGATGAATGAAGCGCGAGACATCCTTCGCAAGTACGACCGAGACCACGACGATGAGATCGACTTTGAGGATTTCCTTCAGCTGTTTGGAGAGTACGAACAGCTGCTAGAAAAGGAAAAGGTTGCCTGTCGATTATCATTTGAACATTTCCGACATAAGTACGGGCGGTTCCTCGACAAGGAGACGTTCATACGCATCCTCAAGACCGGCAAGACGGCTCTAACTGCTGCGGAGCTGACTCAGGCGGTGAAGACGTACTTCCCCCGTGGCTCTGAACTCGTGACCCAGGCCGTCGTGCTGAACGACTACTCCCACGTTCAGGACATCTTCGACGACCTGCACATCCCCGACCACATCGACCTGCCGCACCAACGCACGTTGACCATCATCATCAAGGGCTGCTACAACGCACGGTTCTTCACCAAACTGAAGAGTGTGGGGCACCTCGGCGTCCAATTCGACGGGTTCGATCCATTCATCACCGTGCGATGCGCCAACGCCGTCGCGGAGACGGCCATCCTCATCCAGGACCCGTTCCCCGTGTGGGAGTGTCGCATGCAGCTCACAGTTACCTTCCCGACGAGCGACACGGCCGACCTCTGCCGCTGGGTGGATGATCAGTTCGTCTCCTTCACGCTGTGGGACCACGTGAGCCTCGGTCCGTCCCCACACAATGAACTGCTCGGGTTCGCCTACATTCCCCTGGCCTCCGCCCTTCAGACTGCCCCGTCAGCCGTACCCCATCTCCTGCAGCTCACCACACCATACATGCTCCCCCCAGGCGTGCCCCCCATGGTCCTTGAGGCCATCGTCCAGTGTGACCACGACGGGCTGTACCAATTCTACCGCAGCAGCGAGGACGCGTGGTTCACCAGATTCCGGGATGAGCTGGATGAGCAGCTCAGCACGTACTGTCTGGCGGTGGAGGCGCCCCCCGTCCACCAACAGTACCTCACCAACGGGGGCCAGCCGACCAAGTTCGCCCACCATGTGAAGCGTGAGCACGGCGCGAGCTTCAACTTCTTCAAGATCTACAACAGACAATACAAGCAACTGCGGCATCAGTTCAAGCGGCGCCATCTCCGCTACGTCCAGCCCGACGAGGACGGCGTCTTCCGGCCCACGTGCTCCCATCTCTGCGCCTTACGATCCCATCTGACCGACCCGCGCGACGTCGCCCGGAACATCGCGCGGCTCAGGGACGCAGCCCCGCCCTTCCCCCACATGGCGAGGCAGGTCAACAGGCAGTGCGCGGCGGCACCGTCCATGGTCCTGACCACTCAGCGGGCGAGTCTATTCGAGAGAGCGGTCCTGCTGTGTTCATTGTTTATAGGCCTCGGTCTGGACGCGTACATCGCCACCGGTCACAGCAACAAGCGGAGGAACATATGGGTGGTGACGTTCGAGCCGCCCGCCGACCGTGAGGCGCGTGGGACCATCTTTGAGGATGGCGGAAGGGCCGCGGGCCGCTTCGACGGAGTTGGTGAGGAGCAGGCCAAGCTGCGCCGCATCTCCAGGCTGTTCGTGCCGCCCGACAAGCAGAAGCCCCTCGCCGCGGATCTCGACGACAACGCGTATGACGACGACACTGTGATGCAACACATGACGGCCCGTCAGGACAACAGACGGCGCCGGATGACCAACATCAAGGACATCCTCAGGGCAGGCATGGCGGGCGGCGCGCTGCGGGATAACTTCCTCATGGACAGCGCCGTACCCAGCCCAGTGGGAAGCGAGACCGAGCCCGAACCCCAACCCGAGCCCACCCCAGTGAAAAAGTTGAAGAAGGGCAGCTTGCCCCCCAGGCCGCCCGCCGTGCCGACCCTGGACCTGCCTCGGGGGTCCTCCCGGGGCGGCGCACGCGGTACGTTGAGGTCCTCGCCATCATCGAGATCTTCATTGGGCACCGCGCGTGACCCGGGGACCGCCCGACTCGACTCCCACAGAGACACGACGACAAAACTCACGGCGGACGAGGTCAGCGGCGTGATGCACGGCGTCAACACGGCCGGGCGACGCTGCGTGGTCGTGCACTGGGATGTCTCGTCGGGCAGGCAGTACATCGACATCGCGTCCGCCGGCTTCCCCTACACCCGCCTCGGCATGCTCGCGAACGACTCGGAAATGTACACAAACGTCCAGCGGTACGATTTATTGACTGACTTGGACCTGGACATGTCAAGTCGTGACAAATGGCGCCCCTTCCTAGGTGCCGACGTGCTCGCCCAGTCGGGGCAGCCCGGGTGTTGGTGGGCCCCCCCGATGCAGCTCATGGCCAAGGTTCCCTCCCGCGATGATGATGCGGCCGCCTCGGTCGACCTCACGTCAGAAGTGGTCGACCTCATTCAACGGTACAGGCAGCAGGCGGTCTTCGCCCTCAAGACCAAGTGGTTCCGGCCTTTGTGTCAATATCTCCACGAGATCGTCCCTGACGTGGGCCCTTGCTGGACCGTCGATGAGCCGTCCTTGATCCTGCACCCCTACCAGAGCGGGATCATCAAGACGCTGCCGCCGCATGTGGTGTGGTACGGCCGCCCGCATCACATCAAGTCGGCCGACCCCATCGAGATTGTGGAATATTTATCCCACACTGGAATTCTCGACTGTACCACCGAGGGCGTCGCCTACGCGATCGGGGTGCGGGTGTTCAGCCACTCGTGGGGCATTCAGACCTCGGCGGTGTGGATCGGATACCTTCACGACATCTACCAGGAGGCTTCGGCCTGAATGGAGATACGAGATGAGTAAGGTTAAATATGAGACGTTGATTCCCATGTCAGCCCCAGTTGCATCTGTGAAGCCATACATATTGTTCGCCTAACACTGTCCCTGTTTGGTCGCGCAATTTCAAGAGGCCCACAACATGTGACCCAATGAGCAGCCTATGGTCGATTCGCCGTGACACAATTAACGATAAACCGGCGTGGAAAGCGCTTGCCTGACTCGCACCACCTTGTACGGATGCGATGTTTTGCCCTCTCTTGCTCATCTCTTTTGTGACACGACTTAGGACAATCATTTCAAGTATGACCCTAGCGGCCATCGCACGATTGGCGTCCTCAGCAAGTGCGACATTGTCCAGAAGGAATCCCGCGAAGCATCCATCATCGACCCATGCAGAAACCTCGGTTCATACAGCCTCGGCCTGGGGTTCATTGCTGTTCGGAACCGCGGCCCATCCGAGCTTGAGGAGATGTCGTTCGAACAAGCTGTGAACGCTGAGCGCCAATTCTTTGAGCAGCCAGACTTCCGCGAGCTTCCGGACGGCTCCTACGGTCGGGACGCGCTTGCTTCGCGGCTAACCATGCTCCTTGCTGATCGTGTCCGCGCCAAACTGCCTGAGATCAAGAATCAAGTCCGGGACAAGCTCGCCGAGGTCGAAAGAGAGCTGCGGCAGCCGTCCATGGCGCGTGTACCGACCGATCCGGCCTCCAAACGGATGGACTTCATCGATACCATCCGCAGCATGGTTGGGAAAGTCAAAACGGACGGTCAGGGTGAGGGTGCAACATGCGCAGACATATTTGATGCGTTTGATGACGCTTCTTCTACGATTCACAAAGAGTCCCTCGACTACAAACAGGGCCTCGAGAACAAGGAGGAGTTCATGGTGTGCATTAAGGAATCAATGCGGGAGAACGCAGGCCTCGGATCAGGCGTCGGCGGCTATCTGTCGTACAAGACCGCCGAGCGCTTCATCCGCACGTATGTCGAGTCCATTGAGGGCTGCATTGACGAGTATGGATACGGTGGACACCTTCATCGGCGGTGTTGTTAACACCGTTCTCAAGAGCACCACGTCCTCATTCCCGGATGCAATAATCACTGTCAGAGATCTGTTCGAGAATCAGCTCGAGACGGCCGTCGAGGCTACCCGCACCCACATCAAGTACCTTCTGGACACCGAACGGGACTGTTTGTATGCTCGCAACAACGAGTATGATAACAAGATGGTCGACCGGACGATGGAACGGCTTGGGATCGATGGCGACAACAGCAACGATAATATCCTCCGCGAGGCACTACAGAAGGTGCGTCAGCTGCTGGTAGGCCGCCTCCGTACCGCAACGAAGATAAATCTGGTCCTTGACCTTCGCCACCGTCCAGTCGGGGTTGTAGCGGCACTCCATGAGGCACTACAGAAGGTGAAAGAGAGCTTCACAGATTCCCGCCATGCTGATGAGGAGCGCCTCTTCGACAGCGTCCAGGTCTACGTAGAGCACGCTGGAACGCGGCTGATGGACTCCGTGCCGATGATCATCCGCCGCGAGCTGATGCTCGACATTTGGAACCGTTTCGACCAGCTCATGCGCGATCTGCGCGATGGGGAGAAACCCGAGATCTTCATCTCGGACGAACGCATTTCCCACATCATGAAGGAGCCCGTTGGGATCACTGCCAAGCGTGACAGGCTTCGCCAGCAGAAAAAGATACTGCAGGGGTCTCAGCGAGAGATATTACGTGTGATGTAACGAGAAATTAACTCAATCGGATTGTTATATGATTGGGGTTTGGTTAGCCACTGGGGCTACCATGGATGGTCACACACTGACATCTTATCTCATCTCCACACTATGGAGGTGGGGAGCAAGTCGCACATTTGTCGGCCTAGAAAGTCGGTCGGGCATGTTAAAGACACTAAAAAGGCCCTGGGTGAGTGAGGGATTGTGGAGTCAGTTTGGTGTCCAACGAGGGAGGCTATGGGGTGTTCCGTGCTGGGATGCTTTGACAGTGCCAATAGCCGCCGTTGAATGCTTGGTTATGTCATCTTATAAACATAGAATTGAATCAAAAAGCGAGAGAGATGCTCATTCGAAGATCCGCAACTGTTTAAATAATCTTGACAATCGCCTTTTGCGATGCCTCGAGAACTGTCTTTTGCATGTTGAGGTTGTCACGCCTTATTGTCAACTCCTTAGGCTCCCTCAGCAGGCGAGAAACACGCTCATCGGTTAGGTAGATCTCAGGTTTCTCCCCATCGCGCAGATCGCGCATGAGCTGGTCGAAACGGTTCCAAATGTCGAGCATCAGCTCGCGGCGGATGATCATCGGCACGGAGTCCATCAGCCGCGTTCCAGCGTGCTCTACGTAGACCTGGACGCTGTCGAAGAGGCGCTCCTCATCAGCATGGCGGGAATCGGTAATCTTGTTTGTGAGTTCTGTGACCTTTTGAGAGAAGGCCTGGAAGCCGTTTGCTTGTGTTCCATGCGCTTGGCCGTGGTGTGAGTGGCCTAATGGGTCTGGGGTGGCAAGAGTCCTCAGCGTGTCCAGTCCAAGCCGTTCGACGACGCGTTTGGTCATCTTCTTCTCGTACTCGGTGTTGCTCGCGTACATCGCGTACTTCTCGGTGTCAAGCAGGTACTTGACCCGCTCGCGCGTGATTTCGGATGATGTCTCCAGCTGGGCATCGAAAAGGAACCTGATGGCACTGTTGGCGTCCTTGAAAGGTAGGTCGGCGCCGTCGATGACCGATGTCAAGGTCTTATCGACCAGCTTCTGGACTTCTTCCACACACTTGTCAATACAACATTCAATGGACTCAATGTACTCGTTCACGAAGCGCTCGGCCATCTTGTACGACAGATAGCCGCCGACGCCTGACCCGAGGCCTGCGTTCTCCTGGATGGACTTCTTAATGCGTTCCATGAACATCGACTCGTCTTTCTCCTCGGCCTCGGGACCAACGTAGTTCATTGATCTTTCGTGGATCTCCTCAGATGTGAGGCGTAGCCTTTCGAAGATTGAGCTGCACACGCCCCCGTTCTTCTCGCCGTGGATGGTCTGCCGGGCCTCGTTGACAAGCTTTCGGATCATGTCAATGAACTCGAACCGCTGCATGCCAGGGTCGGTCGGAATCGCAGCAAGCATTGGGTTGTTGAGATCGCGCTTGACCTGAATCAGCATGTTCGAGACCTTCGTCTTGATGTCGGGCAGGTGCTGCCGAACACGCTCGCCCAGAAGGGCTGTAAGACGTGAGGCAAGGGCGTCGCGGCCATAAGTGCCATCGGGCAGCTTTTGCTTGAAGTAACCATTTTGGAAGAATTCCTTCTCCATTTGAATTGCCTGCTCACTGGTTGAGTTGGCCTTGAGCTCGTCGGAGCTGCGATTGCGAACAACAACAAATCCAAGGGCGAGCTTGTGGGTGCCCCCACCGTTGCATGTTGCAACGATGGCGCCCTTCTCGGTGGCATCCTTTGCCTTGTCGCACTTTGTCAGAACGCCAATGGTCCGTTCACACTTCGGATCGGCCATTTTGGCAATAGCGAGGCTCTTGGACGTAGCTAGCTCCTGGGAGCCGTCCATCACGGCGAGGATGATGGTGTTGGACGGCTCAATGTACTCCATTATCATCTCCTCGATTGTGGCGACAATAGAGTCGTCCTGTCCCTCGCCAGCCGAAGCCACAAGCCCTGGCATGTCGATCAGCGTCAGGTTTGGCACATTGTGCGACGCAATGTTGAGCTCGATGGGACTGTTCACAACACCCTTGCTGTCACCGGTGATCTCCGTCTGGGCTTTGCGAACGACTTGGTTCACCTGTTTGTGGGTGACAAAGTGACACGTCTCGGCGGTAGATCCCGCTTTTTTGTACGTAATGGTTGCGCTAGGTTCGTCGTTAGCACTAGCCAGCTGCTTGAGACGGATGACAATGGGGCACCGGGTGCAGATCTGGTCATCACGCGGCAGCTCCACCTGAGCGAGGGCCTCCAGGATTGAGGACTTGCCTGAGGACTGATCGCCGACAGTGACGATCTGGGGGAGCTGGATGCCTTCAAGCGAGTTGAGGCCGATGGACCGCAGCTTGTCGATCAGGTCCAGCTGGGGCCTGATGTCAGAGTCGTACTTCTCGGTTAAAGATGCCTTGCTCATTTCTCTTAATCGTGTCACAAAAGTGGGAGATTGGCCTTTACTCAATTTACAGTGGCCGATTCTCCGGAAATGATTGTCTGTGCGTACGGCGTGGGGATCGCGCGGGCTGCAGGGAAGTACTACACTGCCCTGAAAGAGGTCCGGATGACAGGGCACGTGCCCGGCCCCAACCTCTCCGATCTGGATATGACTATATTGGAGAAGGAAGACAAGGGTAGCGCAACACCCGACTACCACTGCATGAGCAAGCTATATGGTCACCAGGCCCATGCACTGAGTTACCCCGTCATTTTACACCATTCTCTAAAGCTCGTCCTCGGAAGCGAAGTCCTCGTCACACGGCGGGAAGTCCCCCACAGTCACCTTGTCCGGACGTGCGAAACCGCCGCAACTGGCGGGCGCAGTGAAGTACCGCTTGCCCTGGACGGCGCCGTCGTGCTTCCCCACGGGCTCGTCGTACTCGACACCCACCCACCAGCCTGACCGAAGCTGGGGCACGACGCCGACAAAGCGGACCGTCCCGCGCCGGCCACCGACGACCTCGACGCGGTCGTCGACGTGGATGGCCTTGGCCTCCTCCTCGCCCGTCTTGTTCTCGATGCGGCCTCGGATCTTCTGCAGGAAGGGGTGGTCCGGCTCCGTCTCGATGAGCTTCTTCTTCCAGGCGCGGTACGAGTTGGCCCGGGCGTCGTACGTCTCCTCGGACATCTCATACTTCTCCACAAGCGCCACGTTCTCCAGGCCGCCCCCGGCAGCCAGGGAGTTGGGGTTCGTGTCGTTGCAGTGGATGGTGTGGCCGTCCTTGGCGCCGTACGACCCGATGGTCCGGTTGTCGTCGCTCAGCTGGGCTAGATCCTTGCCGGCTTCGTCCTTGAGCGTCAGCTGCTGGTAGGCCGCCTCCGTACCGCAACGAAGATAAATCTGGTCCTTGACCTTCGCCACCGTCCAGTCGGGGTTGTAGCGGCACTCCATGAAGGATCCGGTGAAATAGTTGTGGGTCAGGTGGATGTGCAGCATGTACGACTGTGTTAGAGCGGTGATCTGAGGTACTGACATCAGTGGTGCGCATGTTGACGTATTCTTTCGATACTGGGAAGCCCATTTGCAATGTTTGTTGTTTCTCAGTTTTCTGCGGCGAATCACATTGACATCAAGCAAGTGTGAAGACGAACGAATGAACAATCAATCTTCACAATCAATTATTCAGTTGTTGTACTGTTTATTATATATATCGATCCAGCACCTATTGCCATCAGATACAATTCTGTCCTGTGTTTACTCAGTAACGTGCCGCCCTGGCTGTTAGGCTCTGGCTCTTGATCATGCATATCGTACAGCAGCATCCCTCAAAGAAACACCGATCCTCCTGCCACCTTGAAGTAGGGCTTCTTCGACGCGTTCGCCTCCTTCCACGCGTCCCACTTGGCGGCCTCCCGCTCCTCCCTGGCGCGCGCCTTCTCGATGATGGCTCGAGTCCGCCGTTCCTCAGCCCACATCACTGTTCGGGCGGCACCCGCACGCGCCTTGAGGGCCGCCGCCTGCTCCCTTTGAAGTGCCATGGTCTGCTCGGCGACCTTGGCGGCGTGTGCTTCCTTCTTCATTTGATGCATCTTCACGGCGGCCACACATCTGGTGTGCTGTCTGTTGTAGTAGTCCGCCTCCCGCTCAGCCACCCGCTGGCCACGCACCTTGGTGGTCTCTACGCGCTTCTTGGCGTTGGCGCGGGCCAGGTCGGCCTTCATGCCAGCCTCTAGGTGGATGCGGTGTTTCGCCTCGTCTAGACGACGAACACGCTCAGCGTCGGCAAACCGGTAGTACTCCTTGCGATCAAGGATCGTCTGGGTCTCCTTCTTGACCCACTCGCTGTACTTGGCGTCTATGGCGGCGTCTCGCCGAGCCTCTAACTCGCGGACTTCATCAGCCGTCAGGTGAACGCCCATACGCACGGTCTCGAACTCCATGGGGGGTACTAGCATCAGATCTCGCTCATTCACCTCGTTGAGACGCGCATCCATTGCAGTGTCGGGCGAATCCAAGTCGTCTGGCATCATTTCGCTATACGTTTTCTCATACATCATCGTTCCGTGGATCGTTTCGTCTTCATCGAGCGTCGCACGAATCTCAGGTGGTGTAGCAGGTATTTCCGGACTACTGCGGTAGTCCAGATCCATCAGCTGGTTGTTATCGTAGGAATTTTGCATCGCTTCTATAAAAATCGGTTTGATGAACGAGACAAGACCCAACCAACAGCAGAAGACATAAGGGCAACACAGTGAATATTGTCTTGCTTCGGTAGGACTCGTAGTTTTATAAATGCCACTCTTAGAGCGCGTTTGTGATGTCTGGTGTCAGTGTCAGGGTTTGTGTTGTTGAGGAGCATGTGATGCATATCATCGATCATGCGGAGACCATTGGCGAAGGTGGTGCCACCGATGTTGCCCTTTCAGGGAAGAAGATCCTTCGTTCGATCAAAACTGAGTCCAACATCCCGCAGATCATCCCCGATCCCACCGATAGCCGCGTTGCGGTGATGGACAAGAACGAGATCACTGTTGTTGATCTCCTGACCCTCCAGGACGTCTGCAAGGTGCCCATCGTCATCCATCCCGCCGCCATTGGCTTCTTCTCGCCCTCTGGCCGGTACCTGTCCGTTGCTACCAACACGCGCTTTGAGGAGCGCAACATTGTGGTGATTGACACGACCACCGGCGATCGTGTTCTGGAGCTTACCAACAAGATTCCCGATCATCTTTGGCCGCTGTTCCATTACAACGCCGACGAGACGGCCATCTTCTTCATAACCCCCACGGGTATCCACCCCATCCGTCCCGGCGCCACCCGGTGGACCATGCGTTCTATGATCAAGGCCGAGTCCCTCGGTCGCATCTCTGGCGTCTCCACCTGCCCTGCAGGTGACGCTATGGCCGTGTTCACCATCGACAGGAAGGGCGGGGGGCCGTCCAGGGTTACTGTCGTCGACATGATGAAGTTGACGCACGCCTCGACTGTCCAGGAAGCCCGTGTCTTCAACAAGTCCGTCCACCACGTCAACGAGATGCACGTGTCCTGGGCCGGTGACTCCTCCTCGGCCGCAATCCGCCTCGAATCACTCGTGGATCGTGAGAACAAGTCCTACTACGGCAAGTCTGCTCTCATCGCCCTTCGCCTCGAGCGTTCCGGCGGAAGACTTACCAACGTCGCCACCCCCATCCCCGAGGGCAACCAGATCGACCTCCAGAACATCGCCACCGCCCAGTGCTCCCCCGCCGCACCCACCGCAGTCGTCATCGGCGGTGTGATGCCCGCGGCCATCATGTCGTTCGCCACTGAGGGCCGGAACTGGACCCCGCGCGGCACGTTCGGCGTGCACCCCCGGAACGGCCTCGAGTGGGCCCCCTCAGGTGACTTCCTCGCCCTCACTGGCTTCGCCGGGCTGTCTGGCTACCTTGACATATGGGACACGACCCACAAGGCTGGCAAGAGCTGCAGGCTCGTTGGGTCGACCGTAGTGCCCAACACCACACACTGCAAGTGGCTGTCGGACAGCAGATTCATCATGACGTCGACACAGACGCCCAGACTCCGCGTCGACAACAGCTACAAGCTCATCCTTGTCGACGGGTCCGTGCTGGCCGACGAGTCCTTCGAGGCCCTCTTTGGGCTCCACGCAGTCGTGGTGTCAGACGGTGCTGTGGTCCGGGGGCGCGGCCTGCCCGGCATCCAGCTCCGTAAGGCCTCACGTAAGGCGAACGTCGACCAGGCCCAGTCTGCTGTGGCCGCGTACGTACCACCCCAGATGAGAGGCAAAACGACCGCCGCCGCCCCCAAGGCGCCGGAGCTCGTCTACACGCGCCTCGACGTCGATCAACCGAAGGCCCGCGCCCCCGCGGACGACGTACCCCCTGGATTCGCCGGGTTCGTGCCCGCACCGAAGAAGGCGGCCCCCAAGAAGCCCCAGTCGTCCGAGGAGATCGCCACGGGCATCCAGAAGCGGCTCCGCGCGATCCGGAAGAAGTTGAGGGAGTGTGAGCGGGTCCCCGCCGACACTACTGACCCGGTGAGGCTGGGGAAGCTGTCCCGCGTGCCGGGGTTCAAGAAGGACGAGAAGGAGCTCGTGGACGCGCTCGCTGCTCTCGGGATCACCGCTTAGGAGCTGAGTTGAGATAATAAACGTCTGCTAGGAAGTGAATTGGGTGAATGAGAAAAGAGTTGGCAGAACCCAGTCAAGGGTGATGTGGAGTGCTGGGGGGTTATCACAGAACCTAAATGACGGCCCCCAATGCTAAGACTGACGATAGGGTGGCGAATCATCCATATCCCCTGGGTGTTGTAATTATAATACGCCCGTCAGGGAATACCTTTATATGTCTATTTACAACGGCGGCTTCCCATCGTCTCCTCGTTGGACAACAAACTCGCTCCACGGTTCCCCACTCACCAATAACGGTTTCTTTTCTGAGGTGATTCTGGGAGTGTGATTCCCGTGATTTCCAGAGGAAGAGTATCAGATGGGTAACAACAGCGCTGCTTCTTATTCGGCCGCAAAGAGATGCGTACCGCCTCCTCAAGGCAAGGACTGTGTCGACGCGGATAGCTCACACTCCACGGACAACAAAATCGAGCTTGCAATGTAATAGTGCCGCAGGCGCTGCATAAGCGAAGTATGAACGCTGGCAATGAATAAACCTTTTCCAACGTTTCTACATCTTTCTTGCCCTTCCTCGTTCTTGTCCCGAACTTCCTGGCAGAAGATGCTCGATGGTCTTGATCCAGATGATCATTAATTCGAAGAGAATCGCGATGATACGAGACCAATCACCACCGAATAGGCTTCACAACACCACGCTGGTCCGTCTGAGCGTAAATGCCGGCGCATGAGACCGGCACACGGTTGGCCGGTTCCCTTGGTCGAGACTCAAGTTGATGGTGAGACTCCGCGTTACTGTGAGAATCAGATGAGATGTGGCCTACACGGCCTTAACGATGAGTTGCGAGCCTGTCCGGGGACATGCCTGGATACGACTACAACGGGTCATGATGCGGTCTTCTTTACAGTCCCGAACTATAAACAAGCTGTAGACAACTGTAGATTACTGTAGATTGCTCAACAAGACACGTATGCAGACATATGCAGGTGTGTTTCCACACAGGTTTCTTGCCGATTCTCATGTGCGGTGTTTTCTTTTTTGATGACACGGCGTTACAGTACAGTCGTCGAGGGTCAAACAGGCTTGTGTAATGACATAACACAAAACAAACAACTCAAACCTCAAGATGTGCGGGATCTTTGGCATTGCAGCCTTCAACGAGCCCACAGAGCGGCATGACATCCTCAACTCCATCACCGGCGCGCTACAGCTCCTCGAGTATCGTGGCTACGACTCTGCTGGCGTTTCGGTTGATATTGGCGACTCCTCCGTAGTGTACAAGACTGTTGGCCGTGTTAGCGAGCTTGTCTCGCTCACGGAAAAAGACAGCGTCGAAGTGTACTCGCCAAACACGGACAATGTGTCACCCACACTTGATGCCCACCGCACTGAGGTGCTAGACACGTGGTCTGGCATTGCCCACACCCGGTGGGCGACGCATGGCACGCCCTCTCTCGAAAACTGCCATCCCATCGCCAGCGATGCCGACACGGGTTCGTTCACGGTCGTTCACAACGGGGTACGTGCACAAACACCACAGCTAACATAGATGATCTCTAACCACGAGCAACTTCGTGCCGAGCTCATGTCGCACGGCCACCGCTTCTCGGGCGACACGGACACCGAGACAATTGCCGCACTGTTCCTTCATTACCACACCACCCTCACCGCCAGCGGAATCAACCCAAGCCTTCACGACCTCGCAACCATTGTCATCTGCCGCATTATCGGCCAGTTTTCGGTGCTGGTCAAGTCCAAGCTCTACCCGAACGAAATTATCGGCATGAAGTTCAAATCTCCCCTGGTGCTTGGCCTGTCCTTCCCTGAGAAGGACGACGGGGTGACAGACGAGTCGCCCACCCACGTAGCCGACGTGATTGATCCGTCCTTCCTCGAATCCGAGATTCGGCCTTCGCCTTCTGATTCGAGCGAAGATGGGTCTGAACCTGTCAACAACAACAACACCGACGACATCGCCAGGCGTCACTCCCGCTCGGGTGTGTATGTCTACAAATCCACGGGGATCAAGCCCATCCCCACCACCGAAACTGCGCGCTATTACTTCTCGAGCGACACGATGGCACTGACGCCCTTCACCACAAAGGTGACTCATCTTGAGGATGGCGACATTGTGCACATTCGGGCCTCAGGCAAGTTCCGCATTTCTCACTGTCCTCTTCACAGGATCGAGCAGCTTCGGGTCCGGCTTGGGCTGGCCCCTGCGCCGACGAGTCAGTGCACGAACACATCCACGCCCCCCGAGCTTAGCCTGTCGCGGCAATTCATGGACCTCGGCCAGACGATGGATGAAATCAAAAAGGGCGCGTTCAGCACCTTCATGGAGAAGGAAATTTTCGAGCAGCCCACCTCGGTCAAATCCACCCTGTTTGCCCGCATGGACCAGGATACACGCACCGTCAAGCTTGGCGGCATCGCCCAGTACATGGATCGCATCGTCAAGTGTCGCAGAGTCGTGTTCCTCGGCTGTGGAACATCATATAACGCTGGAAGAATGGCTGAACCTGTCTTCCAGCGCCTCAACCGCCTCGGCACAACGTGCGTGCTCGCGAGTCACTTCGCTGACCTCTCTCCTCCCATTTCGGATGAGGAGATGTACGTGTTCATCTCCCAGAGTGGAAGCACCGCAGATACGATCCGTGCTCTCGACCACTGCAAGGCTCACAATGCCATGACTGTCGGGGTGGTCAACACTGTCGGATCGGAGATTTACCGCCAGACCACGTGCGGTGTTCACATCAACGCCGGTTACGAGGCCTCCGTGTGCAGTACCAAGGCGTACACGTCGCAGTGTGTCTCGCTGCTGATGATCGCGCTCGCCATTCACACTGTTCATGCTGAGCAGCAGGGTGTGCCCGTCTCCGAGATGTACAACGAGCTGTTCGACGCCGTGTGCAGCCTCCCAGACTACTTGGTGAGCACTCTCGAGGCCGCGCCCAGTGTTCGCGCCATATGCGGTCCCCTGGTCGACCACCCCTCCGCTCTCGTCCTCGGCCGCGGCCTCAACTACGCCACTGCGATGGAAGGCGCGCTCAAGATCAAGGAGGTGTCGTACATTCACGCTGAAGGTCTCGCTGCGGGCGAGCTAAAGCACGGCCCTCTGGCCCTCGTCACGGATGATATGCTGCTCGTCGTCGTCGCCCCCAAGGATCGCCACTGGGGTCAAATGAAGGCCGCGGTCGCCCAGTGCATTGCACGGCGCACTGACGGCGGAAGTGGTGCCGTTGTGATCATCAGCGATGAAACCGATTGGGCCGACGGTCGTGGCCAGGTTGTCGCGGTGCCCCACGTTCATGAGCTGATCCAGCCGCTCATCAACGCCGTCCCGCTCCAGTTGATGGCGTTGTACATCGGAGAGGCCCGTGGATTGGACGTGGATCGGCCTCGCAACCTCGCCAAGAGCGTGACTGTAGAGTAAATGTGGAAAATGAACAGGATTCATATGATGTCAAAATAAAGACATTTATGTCTAGCTTCGTTCTAACCCTACCCTACCCTACCCTACCCTGCCCCCAACCCAACGTCCTCGTCGACAATCTCCAGATGTGGCAACCCCCTCTCGAAATCCCGAGCACACCGGACACTCAGCACCCCTACCGCCGGAGCCACCTCGCCCCAAGCCACTGCAGCACGGTCCCGAACCATGGCCAAGGCATCGCGGAGACGGGCGGCGCGCTCCCGGGAGGCACGGGTACCAACGGCCTGGGCTCGGAGAACAGTGAAGACCGCGGATAGCACCACCTGGCGCCGATGGATCGCCCCGTTGTGTTGGGCCAACGTGAGCTTCGCGCGTCGACGATGAGTTTGGGCTCGAGCGTGAGCATGCCACGCGGCGAGCACGCTGCGTCTCACATGCGACTTGTGGCGTGATGCGGCATCGTTTAGGCTATCTGCGGTATAGCTGCGGTTATCTTCCAGCAATCTGAGATACTTGTACAGCATTAGCTTCCTCACGACTCCTCTTAATACGAGTTGGTGGTCCTGCCGCAGTTCCTCGCGCCGCCATTCGATCGAGATCAGCACGCGACGCATCAGGCGTTGTTTTAGGAAGCGTTGATACTGTTCATCTGCCCTGGCTAGACTGGACTGTCGAGTGCGGACATAAGAGGTCCACGCGGTGAATGTCGACGCCTGGAGCACACGATTCCTGCGCTGCATCGCGATGGTCTGTTCGCGGCGCGCGGCCTCCCGTCGTACCCTATCCTCTGCCCGTTTCCGCTCGGCTGCTCTGGTCGCCATTCGAGCCTCGGCTGCCTCCAGCTCGCGTTGGCGGGCCAGCTCGGCCGCCTCAGCGTCACGCTTCTTACGCATTGCTTCTTGCCGCTGCTGAATTGTCTGTTTGATGGTTCCGGCCTTGCCCATGTGCTTCTCGTACATTTTGGGCTTTCGTGGGGCTTCATAATTTGATTTGCCCCCAAGCTCAAAGGCTTTTGGAACTGTAACACGTTTGGCCTTCTGTCGCGTTGTAATGCTATCACGCTCATCGATTTTGCTCATCAGGTCGCTGACAGCATCACGCCAATTGCTAGAAATCGCCTTCTTGTGCTTCTCGGCGGCACCCTGGCGTGACACACGCCACCATTCCCCAATTACCAACCGTAGTTTTCGTTTGTTATAATAGTCGTCAACTCTTTGTAGCACAGCGCGCGCTCGGGCGCTCGGTTCGAATGTTTTTTGCATTCCATAGTTCGATTTATACTTTTGATGTTTGGCATCAGGAAGCAAGCCTGAACCATGCTCAGTAGACGGTTTGCTTATCGTTCACGGCATAGCAACAAAAAGCTATTTAAGCGAACTTGGATATGAACACTTGAGCAGCAACTATCGTTTCGAACAACCCGCCCCTACAATGTGCCACGCTCAAAGAACGCCACAACTCGCATGTTATCCGGTATTTACAGTCGCTTCACGCGCCGCCCGCCCTGCTTCCTCAGCCTCTCCATCGCATCCCTCGCGTCCCGGCTGACCTCGTCGCCCGCCGCACACGCCTCTTTAAATCGACCCGCCCACTCGCCATCCGGCGTCTCCGGACAGTTAAGTTTGCCCATCTCGACCCCGATTTTGGCCTCGATTTGGAGGAACCTCTGCAGGTCGTCCTTAGTAATAAGGGTGACCGCGCGCCCCTCCGCACCGTTTCGCGCCGTCCTGCCTGCTCTGTGGACATACGCATCGTGGTCGGGCGGCAGGTCGTAGTTTATGACCTGGGTCACCCCGGGGGCGTCGAACCCGCGGCCGGCGACGTCGGTGCATACCAAGACAGTCGCGGTGCCGGCCTGGAAATGCCGGATTACCGAATTCCGGCATTCCTGGCGGAGGTCGCCATGGAGGCCGGCGGCGCGGGGTGCGGCGGGGGTTGAGGGGGCCTCCTTGAGGGCGGGAGGTTCCACGCCGAAGAAGGTGTTGATCAACCGCGCCAGCCTGTCCACCTGCACCTTGGTGTTGGCGAAGATTATTTGCTTTGACGCATTCTTTTGATTCGATTTCACATCATTGATAAAGTGAATCATCGCGAGGTCCTTGAGGTGGGGTCGCCCGAGCACCGGCGCCATGTATTGGCTTAGCATTTCCGGCATGCTTCTGGCGTCGACGTCGACCGACTCGTTCCAATTCTGGTCAATAATGGCCTTTCTCAGCGTTCGCATCATCCCGCCCCTGTTGGCGGCGTCCATCGTCGCACTGAACATCATAGAGATTCGGCGGGTCGGGTCGGGTTGGGTCTGGTCCTCCTTGGTGGTCTTGACGGCGAACTTCCGCCCTTTGTTGAGATGACCAGTGATAACGCCCATCGTCTCTTGGAAGTCCATCTTGAGAAGCCGATCAGCCTCGTCAAGCACAAAGTAGCGTAGGCCGCCAAAGTACCCGGCGAACCCACCCTCGAGAATGTCCCGGAGCCGACCAGGGGTCGCAACGAGGATGTGGATCGGCTTGGTGCCCATTAACTGGGTCCGCATGCGTGTGTCGAAGGTGCCCCCGGTGACCATCATCGAGTTGATGGCGCGGTCGTCCTCGGTTGGGAGGTGGGCGACAAACTTCTTCACCTCCTCGTGGATCTGCTTGGCTAGATCGCGCGTGGGAGATATGATGAGACTGTGGAAACGAGCACGCTTTGATGTTGGCATGGAAAGCAGATCATTGATCATTGGGAGTGTAAAGGCTCCGGTTTTCCCGCTACCTGTCTTTGCGGCTCCAATCACATCTTTTCGGGACTGCACAACTACAGGTATCGCGCGAGACTGAATGTCTTTCGGACTGTCCCAACCTAATGCCTTTAAGCTCGTCACTAAGGCATCGCAAAGCCCCAAATCCGCCCAACTAGACATTGCAGACTTCGATTTATAGTGGTTGGATCGGTATTAAAGATTTGGCTGTGCAAATGGATCCGCTTAGTGGTTTAAATACATACATATACTGCACAAGTTTCGTATCCAAATTCTGCTATTATAAATAAGATATTGACCAACAAAGCAGGCAACATGGCCAATCTTGCTTTAAACCTTTTGTGCTCCCCAGCGTGTCAGGTCGCAGCATTTCTTGACAAATAAAAACAGGCAGACCAAAAAAAGACACACAACAAAACTCACAACTCTTATGGGCTGTGGAACATCAAAGACCAAAATTCAGGATTTAACCGTTGACCTTGACAACGGGAAGCTTGGAATTATCATTTCCGGTGCGCCTGCCAGTGGGAAGGGCACTCAATGCGAAAGAATCGTCGAACAACACGGGGTTGTTCACATCTCAACCGGCGACATTCTTCGCCAGCACATCAAGGACCAGACGCACCTCGGGCAGGAGGTTAGTAAGTTTATCACGGCCGGACACCTCGTTCCCGATAACCTCATCATCAACATTGTCCGAGCCCGCATCCTCGAGCCTGATTGCCGGGAGCGAGGCTGGTTGCTGGACGGATTCCCACGTACGCGGGCCCAGGCGGATGCCATCATCAACGCTGGCGTCGTCCCCAACAAGTTTATCTACCTCCACGTGCACGATGAAATTCTCATTGAGCGCGTTGTGGGCCGTCGCCTGGACCCTCTCACCGGCCACATCTACCACGTCAAGCATTCCCCACCCCCTGACGACGTCGCTGCCCGCTGTATCCACCGTCCCGACGACACTGAGGAGGCGGCTCGGACCAGACTTCACGAATTCCACGGAAACAACAACGAGATCCTCGAAGCATACGCCGAGGTGATCCACAAGTTCAACGGGGAGCAGGAGCCCGACGAGGTGGCCTATGAGATCGACGAATACCTCAAGGACCCTAAGAGTGACCGGTATTGGTACGATTCGGTGATTGGGACGCCCAACGGATCGGGCAGCGTCACGCCGAGCAGGGAGCAGGCCGCGCTACGCAAACAGAAGGCGCTGGACGAGGATGCCGCCTCTACGGCCGGCGCTTCTCGGGCTAGTACTCCAGATAGGGCGCAGGATGAGCTCGCTGAGGAGCGCGCCGATAATATTCTTCAGGAATCCGCGTCCCTCGAGAAGCTCCTCGCTGAAGTCGAGAGCAGGGAGTCCGTGGTCGCTGAGATGCGTGCCGGGGAACTCAAAGAGGCCGTTGATGCGGGCAACGATGAGCTGGCGGACGGGCTTCGTGCTCGATGCGATGAGATGGAGGCCGGAATCATCAAGGATCGTGCCTTAGTGGCTGAGAGGAAGGCGGCGCTCAGTGGGGACGTGGATGACGTCGAGAGCGTGGCTGAGAGCCTCGAGGAGGCCAATGAGGAGGTTGGGGAGGGTGAGATCGAGGATGTTAAGGGAGAGGCTGAGGAGGACGTCAAGGAGGGTGAGTTCAATGAGTAGATGATCAATAAACCACACGTCTAACCAACTTACCCTACTAAATCGAGAACAAACATCTCTTAGTGCAGCAGTTTATCAACAAGCGTCTCGTCTACAGTCACAGTATATATTACATTCACCTCGCCCGGTATCCACCACGCGTCCGGCACCGCACAGTGCTCGGTGGCGCGTCCGGTACAGCCACCGCCTTCCTGCGCGTCGAATTGGCATTGAGATTCTCCGGCTTATCTGATACAATCGGCGTGTTGCGAACAGCCTTCCGCTGGATACCCGACCCGACCCCAGCCTTCATCGTGACACTGGCCGACCCCACCGACTTGGCCCGCGACCCTCCCACGCGGCAGGGGGCTGGGGCCGTCATCCGGGCCCGTGCTTGTCGTCGAGGCATCGGGCCGACCCGCTCGGGCGTGAAGGTCGGCATCTCCTGTCGCACCTCAGGTACGGCATCCATACCCATCCCTGTGCCCATATCTAGGTCGATATCGACCTCATCAGAGTCTGTGGCGGGAAGCTGTGTCGTGAGTTCGACCACCGACTCACATAGAAGGCTAAGTCGGTGGTTCCACTCCGTGACAAGGTCCTGCTTCTCGCGGACCCATTCGGCGCGGGCTGCATCGATCTCACGGACTGAATGTTCGGCAATCAGCTTCATCTTGTCCAGTTCCACGGCCGATTGTTCGTTAGCCTCCAATAACTGTTGTTTCTCGTCATATAGGGCATGTTTCTCCTCCTGGAGCTGCTTAATATGTCCAATTGACTCTGCCAGACGTGTTTTGGCACGTTCTGCTACTGAAACGAGCTCCGACCTCACCGACTCGTGTTCTACGAGGGGCACGGCGTCGTCCGCATCAATATCTACGGGCAAGTGTGTCTGTATGCATTGTGAAATGTGTTCAGGTGGCCTACGGGGCGGTAGTGCGGATCCTGAGGCCATGCGGGTCGGTGAATTGTTCGCATAGTAATTTGCCATGCGTTCGGCCGCAACGCGCTCTTCTTGAAGCGCGTGCACGCGTGTAGCGTAGCGCGCTGCCAAATCATCCTTCTCTTCGGCTGTTTCTATCAGTCTCTGGCGCTGTTCTCTCAGAATTTCGATGCAGTCGAGCGCCACATAATGCTCCTCACCTGGTAGATGGTCCACAGCCATTCTTAACCTCTCAAATGCCTGTTCGGCGCCGATATCATCGGTTACCACGATCCCCCTCATCGTCAAGAGGGTCTTCAGCGATCAGCGCATTGAAAATTTAATAACGGAAGGAATATCTGGAAATGACTAACGGATGCGAAGGTACAGCGGTGATACATGCGAATCGAAGCAGTCCGTATTACAATTCAAAACGATGACAGTTTATAGGATGGTTGGTCTGTCCAAGTCAGTAGTGTATCATCATTCCCCCCGCCAGCCTCACATCACATCAGACATATCACTGTCGCTATCACTGTCCCCTGCGTCGCTGTGAATAACATCGTATGTCATCGGGTCCAGTTTCCGGTCACCCGTCAAGCACTCGGTGATCCCGAACCGCTTGACGCTCGCAATAAACGCTGCGAGTGTGATACTCCGTGGGGCGACGCACCGGCCCCTGCATTGTCCTTTGATTCGCCCGTATCTGTCTCTGTCGCTCAGCACATCGTTGGGATCGCTGTCGATGATGAATATCAAGGAGACCGGCTTCCCATCAAACTCCCATGGATGGCCCGCATCAGCAAACGCCTGCTCTATACATGCGATTTCGTGCTCGTCACGTCCGTAACAAATGATCCGAGCGTGCCCCTTGCGAATAAGATGCGCCAAATCAAACGCGTTCTCCACAGTCTGGGAGAATGAGTGGGGATTAACCACTGCGAGGTCGTACGGGACGTACTGCGTCCCCATTTCCTCCAACCGCTGCCAGAACAGCTGCTGGCGAAGCTCTTCTTGGCGGCGATTGTCGCCAAGGGTGTTCACGTCGTTAGCACGGACGCAACGCTGGTTATCTACAGACATGGTCACCCGGGCCTTGGTTTTGCGCGGCGCTGTGGATGCTACGTGGTCTGTTTGGATGCCTTCACCCACCAGAGAGGCAGGGAGGGGCGGGAAACGGAGCCACGCGAGGCGTGCGAGCGCTGTTAAGTCCGCGGTATAACACTCGCCCTGTTTGGTGAGATGTCCCGTCTCACTGAGATTCGATAGCACAGTTCTGAACGGCAGTGGGATCGATTCGTTCGCTGCTCGCAGGATATTGGTCCGGAGTGTCTCTGTCTCTGTGCGGGCGCCGGTAGACATCCGAAGTACGGCATTACGCTCATTCTTCAGTTCAGCCGCCGCTTGTGATGCCGTCAAGGTCACCATCGACTCCGTCTTTTTGTTTTTCCGAACACCACGAAAACAAACGGGAACTGAGATGCAACATGTGTGACAAGAAATTGGAAGGTGCGATGAATCGCCCCTTGAACACGATCTATAAATCTATGACTATGAAAACCGAAATTCGCCGTTCAGCAATGTCCTATGCTGTTGGCGAGCCAAGCCCAAGTGCATACTCATCGGTAACACCGGAATCATCCATTTTTGTCCCGTCGCCCACCGCTTCGGATCAATCGCTCGATATTGAGGCCCATCTCAGCGGTACTCAGGAGGCAGTCCTCGGCGAGGACCCAAAGACAGCCGTAGACCGACTCGCTGAGTCCACAGCTGCACTCACGGCCAAGGACTGCGACGCGGCATACGCTATCGAGAGCTACAACGCACTCGCTGAAGCCTACGACCGCCTGGGCGATCTTGAGGGGAAAACGTCGGCAATGGAGAATATCGTGCGGTTCGCGAAGGGGGAGGACGAAGATGAGTTCGTAGCCACGCTAATGCACCTGATTGGCGCTTATTCGTCCATGGGAAAGCACAAGACGGCCCGAAAGCGTGCCGAAGCCGCCGTGCGTTACCTCGATGGCACAAGCCGCTACCTAGATCTGGCGGTCGCGCACCATAATCTGGCTGTCGAGATGGAATATCTTCAAGAATGGAAGACGGCGCTCGCCAATTATAACGAGGCGGCGTTTATTATCACCAAATATTCGGATCCAGGCCACCCGATCGCCGCCAAGCTGATGAAGGCCCGGCTTCAAGCCATGTCTGATCTCACACGCAAGACCACATATTCAGGCCATGTGCGGTCGGACCGACTCAAGCGGGGGACCAAGTCGGCCTATCTTGGAAAAATGAAGGTCGAGCACACGGTGGTCAGGACACGAAAGCGGCGCCCAAGGACACCCAACGAGGTCGCGCGCGAGACCATCTCACGAAACCCGACCGTCGGTGAGATTCGGGTACCGCCGCCCACAAGGGAGGCCAAATTCGGCAAGAAGACCAACAGATTGTATAGATTCGAATCTATTGACAATATGATCGGGGCTTCTTATCAACCGAACCGAATCCTCGCTGAGCAGGCACGCCAGCCGTCGCCACGCACCCACGCCGTCCCCGAGCACGTGAGAAACACGATCTGGAAGGCCGGAAGAACCCGGCGACTTGACTCCAAGGGAAGACCGGAGACCGCTCCCGAATCTAGACCAGAATCTATCTTGAAGATTGGATCTGATTCAGGTGAGAACGGGGTGAATGCGTGGCCCCACTCCCCTCGTGACGGTGGAGCCACCCCGCCGAATGGCACACCCCGCGCCCCGCACACAGACAAGGGCAGGGCCGCGCCTGAGGCGGTGTGGGTCAGGCCGCACACTATGAGTGCCCCACCCCCGCCTGCCGGGTCACCCCCCGATGTGGGTCGACCTCGGCGGGGACGGCGGGCGAGGGTGTGTGAGCATGGGACACGCCGGAGGTTGGCGGAGACCCACGAGAGTCTGACGGCCCAGTACGGGTTGGGGCCGTGAGGGGTGTGGGTAGGGTAGAACGATCCGCTTGTATAGTTTTGGAGGCATGGTCTGTCAACGGGTAAGGACAGGATAATAGCCTTCCGCCAACGTCATGTGTGAGATAAGATTCAGCAAGCAGACTCTGATAAACCAAGTGGTTATGTAAGTGGGTGATGCTTGTGTTTGTTGTCTCGTTTATGCGTTTGTCTGGATGATCCCAAAGAAGTGACATCACGGCTCACCAACTTGTCGCTTTGCTGAGTTGTTTGGGTATCCCCTCGAATGGTGGCCGACTAATACCAGAGAATGGCAGCCTCGATGGCCAAGTTCGGAGAGGGCTCATGTCGCGAGGCCATCCATTAACCCCCTCATCACAGGGGAGGGCCAGTTGACTCGGGTCGTCTGAATACAAACGCCAAACGACCCGTACAATCGGTAGCTGAGTATAAATCGCTGTGGAACTTGGCTGCTTCCAAAAATATAAATACGAAATCCGAGTCGATCGAATGAGCCGATTGTTCATCTTAAGCTTTCGAAGACTGTGAGGTCTTTCCGGGCACTGTCGTTTGTATTTGATTTGACAAGACAGAAACGAAAAGAAGTCATGATCTATTGTGTGGCCATCATTGGCCCCAAGAACTCACCCCTGTACTTTAAGACGTACCAGGGCGTGGTTGTTCTCAACATGCAATTCGTCGTACATGCAGCGCTTGATGTTCTTGATGAGAAACGTATGAGTTTACCCACCCTCTTCTTACCTAGTTGCTGACGACAACAGGAAGGACGATAACTTCCTCGGTCTCCTCCAAACGACCGACATCTACCGTATCTGGGGCTACGTTACCCCCACATCGCACAAGATCCTCGTCGTTTCCTCTGAAGAGACCCACCACGGTGACATCCGCACCGTCCTCACACGTGTCCACGGCCTTCTCGTCTCAGTCTACTCTAATCCCTTCCATAAGGTCGGGCGGCCTATCATGTCGGCCAAGCTGAGTGATAAGATTGACGCCATGGTCAAACAGATCGATGCCGCTGAGGAGCTTGCCAGGGCTTGAGGTTGGGTTGGTGCGTAACGGCTTGTGACGGTGTACTTTCCATTGGTTCCTGTGGCTTGGCTTGAAGTCTGTTGGCGGTTGCTCATCCACAGTCATGATTTTCCGATCGTGTAAATTCAGCCCTTTGAGTAAACTGTGTATACAGTGTAGACGACCATAATCACATTGTTGTTTAGAGAATTGGGACAATTTGTGTTTATTTTATAAAAAGCCCATGGAAATAGTCATTTCGCCCAGTGTAGGCCAGGTGTTTGTCCATGTCGGCCATGAATGCAAAAAACCTTTTGGATCTGAGTCATACTCTTCGTGCGTTGGTTTTTCTGTCTGCTGGCTATGACGAAACACTCTTTTTCATGAACAAAGACCTTCGTGCGACGAAACAGGCCTTAACTTCAGCAACAAAGAAGAGCAAGGCGCATGGTACTGAGTATTACCTTACCTCTGGTCGTCTATTCTCCCGTGGCTCCAACGAGTACCTCACCACGGGCCATGCCGATGAGGAGGAGGAGGAGGTCTCATCCATGGGCCGTGTAGCGCTCCCCAGGGTCACCTCCATCCACCACACCGCCTCACATGCTGTACTAGCGGTTACGGGCCGCGGACTGTACTACTGGGGGTGTATCGGTGAGTCGTTTGACTATCTTTGTTGTGTAGACAAGCCGACAGCGATGCACATAACTGGCGATGTTACCGAGGTAGACACCAGGTTCGATGAGATGGTGCTGGTGCGGACAGACGAGGGCTGGCACACACTCCGGTTTGTTGAAGACAAGCCCCCCAAGAACGAAGAAGAGGGATGCGACGACATGGCTGACGAGAGCGACACAGAGTCGGTCGATATTGCCGATATGTCATACGAGACCCTCCAGCGCGAGGCCGAGGAGGGCATGTTTGCCGACGAGGAGCCCGCCGCCGAGGGTCTCGACGGCCATCTGACGGCAACACTGCTCAACCACTCGGGTGTCATCAGCACTTGGTATGGACGACACGGGTCACTGTTCGGCGTCACGGAGGATGGTGACCTGCTCGCCTTTGGGGAGAACGACTATGGCCAGCTCGGCTTGCCCGATCGCGAATTTATTCCTGACCCGACCCCAGTCGACCTTCCGATTGGATTTATAGTCGATAAGGTCATCGTTGGCGCGAATTCATTCCAAAATCATTGGGCTGTGTTCATCTTCAGCGGCACTCGCTGCTTGGTTGCCGGCAGGAACGACCTGGGCTCCCTCGGTGTCGGTGGTGGTGAAGTCACCGCCCCCGTTGAGATTCCCATCCCCGTGGATGCCGTAATCACCAACGGTGACACTAATATATTTAATAGCAGCGGTCAGTTGATGGCGACTGGTCTCAACAACCACGGCATGATTGTGCCAGCGCGAACGGCTGAGACCTGGACCCTGTCGGTCCCGACACCCATAGTGTTGCCGGAGTCCACACGGAAGGTCGTCCTCGGAGATGGATGCTTGTTTGTTCAAAAGAAGAGCAAGAAGTGGCTTGGCCGTGGGTCTAACGTTGGGGGTAGGTTGGGAGTGGATGAAACCGACGAAACTATTGAGGAGTGGATAGCGGTGGTTGACCGGAGTGTCGTCCCAACTGATGTCGAGCGTGCAATGATCCTTTAGGCTTATAAACACTGCGGATTGATGGGGTTTTCTTAAGCGCGGTAGTTCGAAGAAGACTTAAATACTGGGCTGGGCGCATTGCGCAGATGGATAAAATCGGGTTTAGATCAGATTGGATCCGGCGAGACGACGATTTGGGCCGTCCGAAACTAAATCGACACCCCGCGGATTTCTATTTCAAAAATGATCACCAAAAATCTGCTCGCTTGAAAAGCGGAAGCATGAGATAACATCGACGTTTATTGTGGATGAATTAGGTGGCGCGAGCAGCCGCGACCTTGTACGTCTTGATGCCCCAGACTACGCCGAATGCGATGTTGATGAGGTCAACAAGGAAGTACACGCCGATAGAAGCCAGGAACGTGAGCTGTCCGATGAAGGGAATGATGACGAGGGGCAGGAACAGGAGGAACCAGGGGAGGTTAAGGATCATCTGGAGGATACCGACCTTGGTAACATCAGACGCATCCTCGGCGATCAAGCCGGAGATGAGGGTGCCGAGACCGGGGATGGGGAACTGGAGTAAGGGAGAGATGAATTGCGCTTGTTTCTTGAAAGCTGCTTTGAGAATTCGGGTCAACAAGCATTTTCGAGAAAACAGCACAAAAGAGGACATACCACATTCAGGATGATCACAACGATGGCCATGTTCTTGTCCTCGAGCTCAGCAACGCGCATGTCCTTGATAGTATCAATGAGACCCATAATTTC
>PPCM01000544.1_pt1 | contig 30352 bp, 21 predicted proteins | sample 1555541 | NCBI WGS metagenome assembly PPCM01 (sample SAMN05284479, study PRJNA326546) | Marine sediment metagenome, whole genome shotgun sequencing project. | isolation source: marine sediment | place: Germany: Wadden Sea | collected 2012-09-05 | reverse complement strand
ATGTGGCTGTAGTTCTATTCTTAGCCCACCAGCTAGGTAAATAAGAGATTTGACCCACGATGATGGAGATATTGTCAGTTTAATGAATGGTGAAATTTGTTGAACGCAGAATGGCGAAAAGCGCCACTGCGATGCATACAATGCTGTGACGAATCACATGCCGCGCCGTGTCTTGACCCGTCTCCTGAGCTGTGTTGGTCTAAGACCTATCCTATCATGGCCATTAAAGCAGATTTATAGTTTTGCAACAAACGTATTCGTCCAGTGTCACGACGTAAACGATTCTACCAAGTGGATCCACTGAGCGAGGTTCAAGAATGAATTTGAGAATCGCCAAAAAGTTTCAAAATAATGGCCGACAAGGTGAGCTTTGCTGACCAAATACGGTCGAACATTTCGAAACAACAGGAGCTGTTTGATCGCATGTCGTCCCGGCAGATCTCCGGGACACCAGTACGGCACAATGCCATTGCTCGTGAGGATCTGGAGCGCTCCTCGGCCCGCACCAGCCGTGTGGACAAGTCCACGCTGGAGGAGGACCGCGACCACTGGCGGCAGACTGCGGCGGACCTGGAGGACCGGTACCAGCGCGTGACAGACGAGACTCGCGGCCTCGGGGGCCAGGTGCGGTCACTCGTTTCCGACAGGGACGAGTGGAAGCAGCAGGCGCTCGACATGGAGTCCCAGACCCGCCAGACGATGGCCGAATCGCGCGGGCTAAACGGGCAGCTGCACGCGCTCGAGGCCGACCGGGATCGGTGGCGGACGCAGGCCCAGGACATGGAGAAGCGGTACCGCCAGATGACGACCGAGACGCAGGGACTGGGGAGCGAGATGCAGGCGCTCGAGACGCAGATGCAGGACGCCGAGCAGCGGAACCGAGAGCGCGTCTCGGAGCACGTGCTGTTGAACCAACGGCTGCAGGACCAGGTCGGGCGGCTGATGGCCGAGAAGGAGGAGCTCGCGCGGCAGCAGGCGAGGGCGACCACCGGGACGCGCGACCTGGAGACGCGTGTGCGGGATCTTGAGCGGGAACTCGCCGCGGCCCAACGCGAGGCGGCCGACACGACGCGGCAGCTGGCCGACCGGGACACGCGGGTGCACGGCATGACCGAGCAGCTCGGGCGGATGGGGCAACAGCTGCAGGAGCTGGAGCACGTGCGGCGCGAGGCCGAGCAGCTCCGCAACACAGTGGCGACGCTTGAGGGCACGACACACCAGTTGACCGAGACGCGCGGCATCGCCCACGATCTGAACGGGCAGCTGCGGAACGCGCGCGAGGAGGTCCAGCGGCTGGAGACGCTGCGGGCCCGGGACGCGCTCGACGCGGACGAGCTGCGGGCGACCAACGCGGCGCTGCAGACCGAGGCGGGGCGGGTGCCGGGGCTGGAGGCCGACCTGAAGGCCGCCCGTCTGGCCGTCGACGAGGCCAACCGCGAGCTGGACCGCGGGCTGCAGGCGGCGCGTGAGACGCGGCGGGGCAAGGACGACGCCGACGCGGCCCACAAGAAGGTGCAGGCCGCACTGGGCCACGTGTGTGCGGCGACCGCGGCGACCTTGACAGACCTGCAGGGCCAGATGGCGCGCGGCGAGGCGGGCGAGATGAGCGTCGGACCCGAGACGGTGGCGGCAGACGCCCCCGACGTCGCCCGGGCGCTGCGGGCCGTCGTGATGGCCACGCACGAGACGCTCGCGGCCCTGCACCACGAGCGAGAGGCCGGGGAGGCCATCCGGGTCAGGTTGGCGACCGCGGAGAACGACATCGCCGAGGCCCGTGACGCCCTGGCCGCCGCCACTGCCGAGGCCCGCGACAGCCGCGCGACGGCGGCCGACCAGGCGACGCGGCTCCAGGACATGCATCACGGCATCGTGTCGCTCACCGGGCAATGCGATAGCCTGACGCGCGAGACGGGCCGGCAGCGCGAGACGCTCGCCCAGCGTGCCCGCGACGTCGCCGCCCTCGTCAACGCGGCAGGGGATCGAGCGTGCGCGGCGGCGGGGCGGGAGCTGGACGTCCAGACGGTCGACACTCCGCACGAGTCCATCACGGAGCACGACAGTCACTGGGCCCAGATCATGGGCGTGCTGCGCGCCAACCTCGACATGGAGGCCGCCTGCCTCGGCGAGACCCGTCAGGCGCTCGACACGGCCCAGGCCTCGCTGCAGGCCGCACTGGACCGTGAAGTGGCGACGAACGCGGCCCTCGAGGACACCCACGCGCGGGCACAGCGCGAAAAGGCGATGGCGGCAGAAGAGCACACCCGCACGCTGGAGGCCGCCGCGACCCGCACCGCCACTGAGCGGCAGGCGCTGCTCGACGACCACCGCGCGACCCTGGCGGCCCTGACCGCCGAGCGGGAACGGGAGGCCGACGCCGCGCGTGACCTGGCCCAGAAGCTGCGGGACGCGCGAGGCGACGCTGCCCACGCGGCGGCGGGACTCGAAGAGGCGCAGGCCACGGTGGCGCGGCTGACGGACGCCGTGACGGTGTTGGCAGCGTACGCCCGCCCCCTGGAGCAGGCGCGCGCGTCACTCGTCGCCCAGAAGCACGCCATCGTGCGGATGATCGACAGCTACTCGGGCGTCCGGGCCGACGTCCACGCCCTGGAGGAGGCCACCCGCGGGTCCCTCGCCCCCAGACGCCCGCTGCGGAGGTTCCGCGTCGCCGCGCTCACGGTGTTTGCGGCCGTCTGTCTCCGTCGCACCAACCGTCAGTCGGTCGCCGCGGTCCCGCTTGGGTCTGCCGTCGTCCGGCTCGGTCGCGTCAACACCCCCGCCCCCGAGCGCATCGCGGCCCTCGCCCCGTCGTCGACACAGCCCGACCAGCGGGCCCGCGCGGCGATCGACCTGCTCGACATGATCTGCCGCGACCCCGCGCCCGCCGTGAGCCACCGCAAGCCTGTGCTCGGTCTGGCGCGGTCCGAGACGCAGGACCGTGTGGCGGCCGTGCGGTCCGTGATGCTCAACCTGACCAACAGGCTGCAGCTGGCCGACGCCGAGCTGACACACGCCGTCGGTCGGCACAGCGCTGCCGCCCGCGAGGCCGCCGATGCACGCGCCCAGCTGTCGGAGCGCGAGGAGGAGCTGGGCACGGCCCGGGAGCGGATAGGCGCGCTGCAGGAGAACGTGCGGCGGCTGCAGGACACGCTGGACCAATCTGTCGGGCGTGGCGAGTTCGAGGCGGTGACGGCCGAGCTCCGGTCCACTCAGCGGCAGCTCGGGAAGGCCGATGACGAGAAGCAGGTGCTATGCAGCCAGATAGAGCGGCAGATGGAGGACGCCGCTCGCACCCGGGCCGACCTCGGGCGCGCGGACGCCGAGCTGCGCCGGGCCCGCGAAGAGGAGGCCAAACTGCGCAGCAACGTCGACGCGGTGCTGGACCGCGAGGCCCAGACGGCGCGGGAGCTCGAGCAGACGCAGAGTGAGTGCGCGCGGCTCAGTCGGGACGTCGAGGCCCGCGGGTCAGAGGTCGCGGCACTGGATGAGGCGCTCGCCATCAAGAAGAGCGAGCTGCAGAAGATGGACGGCGCCCTGGCGGCTCGGGTCGCTCATCTAGACCGGGAGCGCCAGACAATCGCCCAACTGGAGGCCGATGCCGCCGCCGAACGTCGCAACAAGGACGACCTCGCGCGCCGGGTCGGGGATCTGACGCGTGACCTGGACCGCCGGACGTCCGAGCTGGGCACGACGCGCGCCGTCATCCAGTCTCTGACGACGGGCACCGAGCAGATGTCGACGCGGCTCACCGAGAAGGACGTCGACCTGGCCCACACCCGGCGGCAGCTGGACGAAGTCGAGGCCGAGCTTACCCGCAGTCAGCGCGACCGCCGGCTCCGCGAGGCCGACCTGCGGCTGACCGAGCGCGAGGCCGGCTACCGTCGGTCGCCGTCGCCGGTGAGGACGCCCGTCGCCCGGTCCAGCCGCATCGTCGACTGGCGCAGCCCCGGGCTCGGCGACCCGCGCGAGACGGCGTCGTCCCTGAGGCGCGTGCTCTCTTAGACCGTAAATATACACTAGCTTCGCGGGAGTGCTCTCTTTGCGCGCATTTATCAGTCCAGGCTCGACTGGTGAGAAGTTGACCGGTGTTAGAGTAGCCGCATATATTGCCCACCACATCGTGCGTGCCGAACATGCCATTTACAGCCCCAACGCCATCATCTTCCGCTCGACCTCGTCGAATTCGACCTGGCCCAGGACGTCCGGCTGAACGACGGATGGGTCCAGCCCGGCAGGCTCCAGGGTCTCCTGGGCGGCGGCGGCCTCCATAGCGTCCAGTTCAGCGTCCATGGCCGCGTCCTGCTCGGCGTCTGGCGTCCCCCCCTCAGCCAGCACTGCCGACACCGCCTCGATCTCCTCACAGAGCACGGACACGTCCCCCGCGACGTCCTCGGCCTCCTCGATCGAGTGGCCGGCCATGGCGGCCCGCATGGCGGTCACCCCCGCCTTCATGGCGTCCACCATGCCCACGTTGCTCGACGCGGAAGACATCTTCATCAGGATGGCGTTGCAGTTGAACGCCTGGCCCTGGAGCTGGTCGATGGCCGTCTGGTACATCTTGGCGCGCCGCAGCACGGCCAGCGCGGACTTCCTCCTGTTGGCCCTCAGCTCAGCCCTGACCTCCTCCGTCGCTTCTGCCTCACGTCGCTTGGTGTCGGCGAGACGCGCGTTGATCGAGTCGACCTCGCGCCGGAGAAGTATGGTGCCACGGACCAGCCCCTCTGTTACCGGGTCGTGTGGTGTAGTGCCTTTGATGCCACGCCCAGTGAACACTATGGCGACCCCCCAATCGCCCCGGAACACGTCGGCCCAGGGCACCGCCGCCGCCAGACCCACCAGAAGGTCACACACGCGGTCCCGATCACTCGGTGTGCCCGGCAGAAGGGCGTCGGCGAGGGCCCCGACGGTCATAATCCGATCAGTGACGTTCACCTGCCGCTTGCCGTGTTCGATCCACATGGCCGTCAGCTTGTCGGCCGCCTCTGTGAGGACGTACGTCGTCTCCACCCCCCTGAACTTGCTCTGAGCCACTCTACTGATGGCCCGTCCCATTCGGAGGAGGGGATGACGCCACAACGCCGTACGGGTGTCAATGAACTCCGTGAAGGGCACACACTGCTTGTTGGCGATCATATCCTCGAACACTGTGTCCAAGCACATGGGAACGTTCCCGTTCTGTGTGAAAACCTCCTTGAGGCCGGCTAGCTCGATCGTGGGAGCTAGGCATTTGTCATTGCAGGCATACTGAAGAATTTGCTTCTTCCAATAGTCCATTTTGGAGTCCCAGTCCAGCGGGTTGATCATCCTGGAGGCTCGGAACGCGCCATACATGGAAATATGAAAAATCCACACTGCCGTACAGATTTCTTTCATGTAAAAGGCGGCGCCCTGGAGTATTACTGTTGCAGCAATGTTGAGGTGATGCGTCTTTTCAGCTTTTTAGCTCCTTCAACATTTTTAGTTCATCACAACAACACGACGATTACTACATGAATGCGCGTGGCAGAGCCACGCAATGGCCACAAAACATGCGAGACGACGTAGTATTATCTTACATTAGCTGGAACATGAACGGATCTATCCCACCAAAGGCATCCATCGCAGATATGTTCCATTCTCTGGACTCCTCAGTTAATATGGTCATTGTGGGCACCCAGGAGAGCGTCAACAGCATCGAGCGCTCGATCATCTTTCGGTCCAAGTCCCAGTGGATCTCCCTTCTTAAGGGACTTCTTCCAGGATGGTCTCAAGTAGTGTCGCACGAAATGCAGGCCGTACACCTCATTCTGTTCGTGAAGCCCGAGCTCGACGCCCAGCTGTCCTGTATCCAGACGACCCACCTCCCGACGGGGCCGGGCGGCCTAGCGTCCAAGGGCTGCGTGGGTGTGGGTTTTTGCATCCGTGGGGTATCGTTCCTTGTCCTTGTTTCACATTTCACCGCCTACCAGGAGCAGGTCGCCGCCCGTAACGCGGACTATCGCCGCACCGTCTCTGAGCTGCCCCTCAAGGAGTGTTCCCATCGTCTGCAGCAGCCCCGTCGCCCGGTCAACCCACTGTCTCCACCACGCCAGTCCCGGCGTCAGTCCATCCTCACCGCCATCTCCCCGCTACACTTCACCGTCAATGACCAGGTCACGACGATCTCCCGCTTCGACGTGGTGCTCTGGGCGGGCGACCTGAACTATCGCGTCGATCTCGATCGGGAGGACGCCGAGGCCTTCGCCATGCTCAATGACGTCGACGTGCTGCTGGATAACGACCAGCTACGGCACGCGATGGTCCACGACGGCGTGTTCGAGGGCTTCACGGAGCCCGGCATCGACTTCCAGCCCACATACAAGTACGACAAGGGGACCCATAAGTTCGACAGCTCTGGGAAGCGCCGCATCCCGAGCTACACGGACCGTATCCTGTACAAGGCGCGTGCCAGCCTCCATCCGACCGTCCATGCCTACCAGTCCCACCACAGCATCACCTGGAGCGACCACAAGCCCGTCGAGCTCGTGCTGCGGGTCTGTCTGCCGGACGTGGACCACCTCGAGTCCCCATCCCGGTCGATCAGCTCCACCGGGCCGTCCCCCAGGGATGCGGGTCGTCCCCGCCGGGCCTGGACCACCGGGGGCGTGGAGGCCGTCAGGAACATCGACGAGAGACGCAGCTCGGTGTGCTGTGGGATGTGAAGGTGGATCTGAGATATGAGTTATGTATTGATTGGTAATTGATTAGGCCCCCGAGAAGGTCTTCTGGCCTATCCGCCAGACGGACGTTGATTCCAATAAATTTATCACAGTCAAGGTCCTAACACGGCACTGTAACGATGAGATAACCGAGAGTTTATAATATCCGTCAGTCGTACGTCGGGAATGTCGGGCCAATGAGGTTCCACTGCCACATATGGGCCATCATAGCCCAGAAACACACACCGAACGACACCCACGCGCCCATCCACCACCACGACACCTTGGACACGACCACCGTCACGCACGACGCGGCGCACCCGGCCAGGGTCAGACTCATGGCGAGGAGGGGCAGCATGAGGCCGACCCGAGCCGCGATCGGGACCCGGTACAGCATGCGTTGGAGCCCGGCGGATAGTTCGTCGTCCGGCCAGAACATGGCGCCGGCGACGAGGATGTATGTCATGAAGACGAGCCAGGCAGCGATGACCTGGGTGGAGACCGCGGCGATATGGACCGGGAGGGCCCAGTGGGGCCGGCGGGGGGCCTTCCCGGGGGTGGGGTCGGGCGATGGGGCGTGGGGGATGGCCTTGGTCTGGCCGTTGACGAACATCACGTGGGCCGGCTTACGGTGCCGGTAGGCGAACAGTGCCAAGAACATGTTGACCAGGGGCGTGAGACAGACGCACCCGTAGCACATCTGACACGCGCACACGATCAACACGGGGTGCCCGACCCACGATGCGATCTCCAGCATCATGATCGACACCGCCAGATACCCCCCGTCCTCCTCGATGAACGTGACGGCGATGTCGTCGGGGCCCACAGCGGCCGGGGCCCAGACGGTCGGTCCCTCGGCCACCTGGACGGCCTCGGGGGCCAGGATGAGGGTGCCGTCGGCCGTCTCCAGGGCAATACTCAACGCGGACTGGAGTATCGTGAACAGCCCGCGTTGGAACGTGCCGTGGGGCATGCGGGTGGGCCGGAGATAGACCAGGCCGGGCAGACCCCACCCTATCTTACGGGTGGTGGACACGGCGGGGCGGGTGTCGGTTGGGGCGGGGGCGTGCTCGGTGAGGAACTGCTTGTTGAACTGCTCCATGAAATCGGTCCGGAATGGGCCTCCCATCTGATTGTAGTTGATGATCACGCCGATCTTGTTCTCGAGGTTCATTGCGAACAGCGACGAGCTCCCCCAGAAGTCGCCTCCGTGCTGGATCCAGGCGTTCCCGTTGTGGGACGCCTCGTAGAACTGGAGACACGCCCCCTTCACGGAGGGGTGGGTCGCGGGCCTCCAGGACGACGTGTGCATCGTCTGGGCGGTGGCGGCGTCTATTATCCTCGTCCCATCGAGCTCCCCGTCCCTAAAGTGCATCCTCATGAACCGCGTGAGGTCCTCGGCCGTGCTGTACAGGTTACCCGCGGGGGATAAATTCCACGCCGGATGGACCTTCAGGGCGGCACCGTTCATCGTCTGCCCGACGGCGATGTCCTCCTCGGGAAGCTCCCACCACCTGAAGGAGGATTTCGTCATCCCAAGAGGGCCTAGGATGCGGGTCTTGACGAGGTCGTCGAAGGGCTCACCCCCAAGCTCCTGGGACACGTACCCCAGCAACGCGACGCCGTGGTTGCTGTAGGACACGGTCTTGCCCGGCTCTCGTATGATTGGTGGGAACCACGCAGTAAGGAAGTCGGATAAGTCGCGGTGCTCGCTACTACCATGGATGAACAGGGCGAGTGACGCCTCGTCGATGCCGCCCGTGTGGGTCATCAGGTGCCACATCTGCAGCTCGTGCCGCTTATCGTTGCACCCGCCCGGCACGAAGCCGCACCATCGCCCGTGACGGTAGGTTAGACTCTTCTTCATGTCAGGGACCGCGTCGAGGACAGGCGTCGTGAGGGAGACGCGGCCCTGCTCCACGTCCTGCATGAACATGGTCGCCGTGAGCAGCTTGGACACCGAGGCACACGGAAAAATCGTGTTCGTCGCAAAGGGATCGCCTTTGGGGTTCCGCGTCCCAAATCCAGAGTTGTGAATCACAGTGTCGCCCTGAATCACAGTGATTACGCCACCAGTGAAGATCCGGTCGTCTTTGCCGAACTGGTCTTGCAGAAAGCCGTTAACAAAGAGTGTGACTTGCGTAGGGTCCAAAACCACGGCCGCGATTGAGAAATGGAGAATGCTGATCAGTAGTATAAGTATGAGTCCTTTCATGCGACGACTGCCTTCCAAATGTAGTGGAGCTGACTCGTCGTTAATTTGTCCAGGAAAGCAACGCTGCTAAAAAAAGAAAGATTGCGGAATGAAACAAACATGGACGAACGTCAATAGCGACGGAGACACAGCAGGCTGAATCGGAGTATTTTATGAGACGGAAGACCACATTGGGCAGATGACGGGAGAAGACTCACCGGGACAGGATCGGATGTCCACCGCAACCACATATCCACGGCACTAGGCACTAACCAGCACCGGTCCGATCTCCCCCGGGCGGCTTGTTGACCTCGGGGAAGGGGTCGACCGAGCAGTAATCTCGCCAGTATCGGGCGATAGTCGAGAACGCGCCCCAAGTGGTGAGGGCCATTTAATGTTCTTGGGGCGAGTCACCGTTCCGTCAGGCACCAGCGTCATCGGGCTGTGGCCGAATTCACCCGAATCGATCAGCCAAGTCACTGAAATGTCACAAGCAGAACTATTGAACCAAATACTTGAAGGCGATACTGCAGCCCTATCCAACGCACTAGACACATGTATGTGAACACGCACGGCCCGTTATTTAGTGATAGAAAACGAAGATGAGCTCACTAAGTCAGTTTCACCGATTTTATTCCTAATAACACAGCTTTTTGATGATGAACGCCAACGACATCCACAAAGTGACGGACATCGACGCACGTTATCGCATGCAAACCCTCATAATTGACACCATCACCGAGGAATTCGACGATTTCAGCGACGAGCTCCTCCCGACCCTCACGGAGGTCCGCACCGCCGTCCAGGTCAAGCAATGCGAGTCCCTGTGTCTCCTAGGGCGGTTCAATGATGCTGCGGCCGGTCTGCGGGGTCTACCCAGTGCCCTGTCGTCATATGACACACTTCGGGCGGCCGTCCTTAGGCTGGGGGTAGCCATCGAGCTGGGCGACGACACTGCGCCCCAGTTGGCGGCAGACGTCATCCCGCTCATCTCCGAGGGTGACCAGGCCAAGGCCATGCCGGACTATGCCGTGTACGATCGCGTGTTCACGTCGGGTCGGGCCACTGTCCTCGCCATCCAGGATTCGACCAAGTTTGTGTCCGCCGCCGACGACCTCTTCCGCGTGGGTCGGGGCCGGGGGGCGGCGTCCAGTGCCCGGGCCCTCTTCCCGTTCGTAGCGGCCGGAGTCACCCGAGCGGCAGTGCTGGCGGGCCTGTCGTCGGCCACCCCAGTCCAGACCAAGATCATGTCGAATCTCCCCAAGGACGTCCCCGAGGACGTCGTCGCCCTGTCCACTGTATACCGTGGGAAGGAGGTGTTCTCGGCGACCGAGTACAGCGGCATGATGGTCAGACTGGCGGCACGTCACTGGCCCACCCTTAGCACGGCTCACGACATCCCCGCCCTGGCCCAGGCAGCCATCAATGAGAGGAACATCATCGTGCTGAGTGCTGTTTTCTCCCGGGCACCTCTCGCCAAGCTAGCGGCCCAACTAGAGTCGGACGAGGCCACCGTAGTGACCAGGATCGAACGGATGATGACGAACGGCCGATTCACCGCCCGCATCGACCTCCCCGCCGGCCACGTCACGTTCGGGGGCGCGGCGAGGGTCCAGACTGACGAGGTGTGGACGGCCCGGACACAGGCGGCGCTGGAGACGGTGCAGGCCGTCAGCCAGTGAAGCTTTTAAGAGATGGCTCAATAAACTATAAACTAGCGTGGACTCATGAACGTTCGGCCATAAGCTGCATTTATCTGGTATGCTATTGTACAGGCACCTTGGGCTGCCTCGCCCTCGCGGTCCGTCGCACCTCCTGTGTCCCCGACACCCGACGGACGTGGGGCACGGACTTGGGCCTGCCCCGATCGCTGAAGCCTCGGATGGCGGTGACGTCGGCACTTGTCCTGCCCATACCCCCGAAGGCCCCGCTGACCGATGACCCGACTCTATTCAGGAGATATGTGATGGCCGCCTCGTCGCTGGCCCGCTTGATCTCGAACAGTCTCAGGTACTTGGCGGATGTCTCGGTCGGGAATATCCGCTTCCACCCGCCCCTCGCAGCCCTCAGGCCCTCGAGCCGCAGCTGGCGGATCTGACGGGATACCACCTGTTCAGTCGGCGGTCGTAGTGGATCTGAGATCTTGGGGAGCCGGAGGGGGGAGTGGCGGGTGGCGGGCCGGACCTTGTTGACGAACTGACCGACGCCCTTCATGGCTCGTTGATCGGCGGGGGCGGGGGGCTGGGCGTTGACCCCGAGCAGGCTGAATAGGTCAGCCAGCACTGTGGACTTGATCTTGAGGTCGAGCGGGGTGTCACATCCCAGTGACGGGGAGAAGTTGACCTCCAGCAGCCAGGGCTTGAGGGCCGCGTCCAGGAGGATGTCGAAGCCGTACAGCTCGAAACACCGGGCCCTGGTCCCGAGGCAGTGGCAGGCGGACGACACGGCCGGCTCTATGGCTATGAACGTCTTGATGACGATGTCCTCGATCTCGGCCTGGACGCGCGCCGTGTCCACCCCCATGGAGGCCAGACGCGCGTACAGCGCGGGCAGTGACCACTTGCTGCCGGCCCCGTCGTCCTCGGCGTCCTTGTTGGCCTTGAATCGTGGGTTGTGCTTGTTGATCGAGTAGTTTGTAAGGTGCATGTACTTGGCAGCCGCCCCCTTGACGTTGTCGCGGAACTTCTCGGTGGCGAACCGCGCGAGGCCCTGCTCGTGGAGGTAGATTCGGAGCGGGTCAAAGGACAGCACCGTCACAAAGATGCGGAGGTCGAACTTGAGCCCGTCGATCAACAGGGGGTTGGGGATGTACCGGGAAAGCACGTTCTTGCCCGACGTGGGGATCTGGCCGAACTTCCGGACCACCTCGATCCCCCTGCCCCGCGAGCTGGCCTGGGGCTTGATGATGAAGAGCCCAACGTCCGTGTGGGGGTCGAGATAGCCGAATTGGGCCTCGAGCGTCTCACAGACGGTCTGGTACTCGTCGGGCAGGATGAAGGTCTCGGGGAGGAACCCGAAGTGGTGCTTCCCCTTGATGGAGGCCATGCGCGACACGTTGTGGCACAGACGGTCCTTCCGGGAGGCCTCGTAGCTCCGGGGCCAGTGGTTGATCCACTGGTGCGGCTTCATCCGCTGCAGAACAGACGGGCGCACGTGCTGGCCTGACCAACAGATGGTCCAATCGGTCGACGGTGTGTCCCGAAAGCCGTTGTGTTCGAGAGTTGAACGAACCAGGGTCACGTTGGTCTTGCGCATCTGGGTAAGGAAAGGTGTGGTCACTTACCTTGTATCGCAGCAGCGGAGATGCGGTACAGAAGGTCTTGTGCGCCCTGACAGCTTCCGAAACGACGGGAAGACCGAGCGGACTGCGATCCAGACTCAGAACTCGGCGAAAATGTATAACTTTGTTAGTATCGGATGCAGGTTCCGCCGTCCGTTGCTCATCGCGTACAGACATTGGCCTGGCTGGTCTCCAAAAACCTAAAACCCCGAAAAATCTGCAACGATTATCAGCACCTTATCACACCATATAGTCCGTTCTGCTTGCGTTTGGGGCCTCTTTTTACGTTGTACTCTGTCACAGAGTTATAAACATTTCTCACTTGATGATCTCTCCACCTAGCCTCCTGGAGGTTGGCAAGGGGGATACACTGCTCCCTCCACATCATAGACTGAGGATCGTGCCCGCTGACCGACACAATCCAACAAACACTTTCCCAGTAGAGCAGACGGAGCAATTCTCGGCTAGTGAGTCAGACCAGGGATCCATCTGCGCTTCCTGCACAGACACAGACAGCGAGCTCATGGGTGACGACTATGAGCCGCGTATCACTGCCGCGACGTTCCTGACGGCGCGCAGGCGGGACCTACGCGTGATGTTTTACTACAGCGCGCTGCACTGTGTGTTGTGTTTTACCTCGCTGCTGATGGCGTTTGGGGCCCTGCTGTACTTCGGCCCTCTGTCTTTTGCGGCGTACGTCCCCTTCCTGTGCTATGGGGCGACCATCGTCCTCCCCTGCGTCGCCGTCCCTTCCATACTTGTGCTGTGGCTCTGCCCGGTCCACCTTGGGGTCATCTGCATTGCCCACACCATCTGCCATCTCTTCATCGCGGTGTTGGCGTCGATCTCCATGATCATCACAGGAACGGCACTTCATATCAGAGTCAACATGACCGTACAGCAGCTCGCTGACGCCGGCCTTGACCCGTGGGACGACAACCGGATGTTCATGATGGCGGCCGTCGTCATTGAGTGCGCCGTGTGTGTCCTCCACATCCTCGCTACCCTCCCATCGTCCAAATTCGCCGGGAAGTACCTCCACAACTTCGTGTACGTCACCCGGCGTGACATCATGGACCGTGCCGTCCTCTCCCGCCTCATCGCGGAGGTCGGCCTCGACAGACCCAGCGAGTACGAGCCATCCATCGTGTCCCAGTCGTCATGTCCCACAATGGAGAGGGCCCGCGCGGGGAGCATCGACAGTATCGGGTGACAGCCCCGGGCCCAAGCTATGTTATCACGGCGTTGCCACATATTACGGATTACGCACCCTCGGATTATTATAAACATATCTTTATATAAGTAGCAGCGCCTCGTGCAATGGATGGGCGGCCGTGTAAATAATGGCGCTTGCCAGCATCGTTGTAAGCATTGCTTTCTTAAGGACTCAGCGAATCGTTTCTATAAAGCATTTTTGGTAACAGCAAAAGGGGCTTCTTCTAGCTGTTAACGATGGGAAACGAGGATGAAGGAAAGCTAAGCATTATTACACGGAAATTTCTACAAAATAGGCCGCTCAACGGGTACTGGCAAGAATGCCTAGCCTGGATTGAACTGAATTCTCTCTCTGTTGACAGCCAAGACGTGTTTCTGAAGGCCACTGCCGGCCATGAGCTTTCGTTGAAGTACCCTGGTAGCCTGTCGTATCGGAACATGTTCCTGACGCGCTTCAGTCGTCAAGTCGACGCGGCCTGCGAGCCGTACTCGGACGTGCTGTGTGAGCTGCAGATGATGGCCGGTGCCCCCGACGACGACTTCCACCACGCCACATACAGCTTTGGCGGGGGCGTGTGGGCGACGTTCCGGCAGTCAGCGCGCATGTCTGACATTGAAGCTGTCGTCTGGCCTCCAGGGCTCGTGCTGTCCGAGCTGCTGGTGACGATGGGCGGCAAGTACGGCACTGTGCTCGAGCTCGGTACCGGTACAGGTGTGTGCTCGATCGTTGCGGCGAAGGCTGGTGCCCACAAGGTGTATGCGACTGATCTTCCGTCCGCTTTGCCACTGATCGCCACCAACGCCGCCCTGAACGACGCCCCGGCGGTCATCCCCGCCACGTTGGACTGGTGCGCCGACGCGGAGGTGCAGGCCGGCCAGCTCGACGCGATGGCCCCGCCGGACGTGGTGATTGCAGCGGACTGCGTGTATGCCCCAGACCTGGTGGACCCGCTCGCTGACCTGCTCCTTCTCATCAAGACGCGCCACCCTACCTGTGACATCGTGATCGCGAGCTCCCGGCGCCGTGAGGACACCCAGGAGTTCTTCCGCCGTGAGTTGGGGCGACGGGGGTTCATCGGGTCGAGGGTGGGCCAGGCGCAGGCCATGGTGTACCTCGAGGGGCACGAGAGGGAGAGCGTCGTCATCGACAGATTCACGCTGGCCCTGCCCGGAGATAAATCACTCGGATAGATGGCCTTTATAGAAACTGAGAAAGGGGCGGGGGTACCATCAGGCGAGTCCGCTGAACATGTCACCGCAGGTCTCTGGGGTGTCGGTGACCTCCCGAGCGACGACGAGTCCGGCCTCCTCTGCGATCTCGCGGCCCTTCTCGATTCTGGCCTGATCCTTGGGGTTCTCATCATCGAATATGTGGACCGTGACGCCCAGCCACTGTGGCACGCGGGACCATAGCCTGAACAGGGTCACCCCGCCGACGACGGCGACGAGTGCGGGTGTGGCCATGGCGAACCACGTGGTGAAGAAGGGCACGTTGGACGGGTCGAGGGTGGCCCCGAAGGCCGTGGACCGCGACACCATGGTCATCCGGAGATAGTTGAGGGCCACGATGGGGGTGTAGCGCGGAAGGTACATGCTGAGCCGGACGAGGGAATCCGTGTTGGTGGCGTGCGGGGTGACCACGATAAACATCCACACCCTCAGCCGTAGCATGGTCCACCCGGTGAGCCACACCATGTATGTTAGGGGAAGGAGCACAGCGAGTTGCCGGATGAAGTCGATGTCCGGAGTCAGGGCCAGACTCCAGTACCACGGGGTAAGGTAGTGCCAGGGGGCCCGGGCCGGGAGGATGATGAGGAGCTCCCCGACCACCACACATACCGATAATATCCCGATCCCCACCGCCGCGACTCTTATCGCTATGGGCACGATCCACCGCTCCCCCACCCTCATGGCGGCGGGCGGGACGCGGGACGCGAGGGGCGGGGGCGAGTACACGGCGGGGGGGCCCGAGACGCGCTCCAGATGCTGGATACGGCGGAGGAGGACCGCCCGTTGCTGCCTGGCTCTAGCGTACGACGCGATGCCCGACCGTAACTTGCGGTATCGGGTGGTGAGTCGCTTGGGGGCGGTGGAGGTGTCGACAGCCTCCTTGGTGGACGGCAACACGGATTCAAGGCTATCGGCGATCCGTCCCGCCAGCCCCACCCGATGCGACCTGGTCTCCCCCTCGACCGCCGGCTCCAGGATCGACGCCAGGAAGTCATCCGTGGCGCTGGGGAGCAGCTTGGACCGCACCCGCCGCCCGATGGACCGCAGCATGGGCGTCTCTCGGAGGTGAGGGGACGGGGCGAGATCGGGCTTCTTGGCCAGCATCGCGGTCAGCTTCTTGAGGGCCGGGTGGGATCGGTCGACCTGCTCACCCGCCACCGCAGACTCGGACTTGGCGATCTGAGTCCGGAGCTTGTTCTCCTCGCGCTCGAACGCAGCGTTGGCGGGCACCAGGTCATAATAACCCTCGACCAGCTGGCCCTCGACGGACCCCCGCCTCCACACCGCGCGAGGCATCGCCACGAGGCCGTAGCCCATGAGGGCGATCACACAGACCAGCCCCCATGTGTTGGCAGTGACGACGATCAGATTATACACGCTGCCGATCCCTATGACGCCCTTGTAGAGAAGCACGACGAGGATCAGGATAAACAGGGCACCCCAGGACCCGAAAAAGATCGCATTGGCCACGATGCTGTGCTTGATACGGCCCCAGTACGTCGGGGCCATCGACCGGCTGTACTGGAGAGTGAATGGTCCGACTACCCAAGCAAAAAGAATGCTCATGAAGTAAAAGATGCGCCAGAACCACTGGATCTCAGAGAAATAGTGCTCACTGTCCCGCACCGTAAGAGAATAGTCGAGAGGGACCGCGACGAGTACAAAACAAAACAAAAAGAAGCCAATTGCGACATACAAGCGCACGTAAAATGGGACAGTCTTCCGTTCGGCGAAATAGAGTGGTACACAGATAGATACACCCGCTAACACCACCATTAGAACGATATTCGACACCAGAATGCTTAACATAGTGCCTTTGACAGATGTGACAAGGCAGAACAAAAGATAAACAAAGCCCAACCGCTGACAGACTGCCAGCGTTTTGACGGCGGCAGGACCGTAACCAGGGAAAACGGATTGGTCAAGTAGTGGTCGATTTAGTGCGAAGGTAGTGCTCACTCGCCCTCGGTATCCGGGGCATCCGGGGTGGGGGGCTCGGCTGGTCGGCTGGATTCGGTCGCCCCCGCCGGGTCCCCCGAATCGTCCTCGTATTCGGACCCAGGCTCAGGCTCAGCGTCAGCCTCGGGTGAAGCCTCATGCTCCGACTCGGGCTCCTGGTCGACCTCGGGTTCAGGTTCTTGCTCAGGTTCCTGCTCCTGCTCGGGCTCAGCCTTGGGCTCCTGCACTGGTTCAGGCTCCGGTTCAGCCTCAGCCTCTGGTTCGGGTTCCTCCTGGACCCTTGGACTGGTCTCCTCCTGAGCTGCCTCCACCTCCTCCCCGTACTCCCCCTCCTCTCTCCCGTACACCATCCGCCTCTCCCTGGCCCGCCGTTTCGCCTCCTGCTCCGCCCTGTGTCGTGTGTGCCGCTCGGCCTCGTCCCGCACCGCTCGGGACCCGATCTCCCCGTGGTACTGCGGCTTCACCTGGCCCTTCAGCGCCTCCAGCTCGGACACTATATGGTTCCTCCCGGCCGCTCGCCGCGTCTCGATCTCGGCCGTGATCTTCCTCGCGTGTTGAGTCAGATCCTTGGTGTCGATCGGATCGTACCCCGACCGTCGCCGCCGTAGCTCCTCCTGGACCTGCTGCTCCGTCGGGACCACCACCTTCTCGACGTACTGCTTCTCCATCTTCCTATAAAGCGGCGTCTGGGGTTTGATTCCGCGTTTCATCAGCTGGGCCCGCCGCTCCCGATCCTCCGCGGCCTGCTGCCTCTTCTGCCGCATCGCCTCGAGGCGCGCTGCCCTCTCGGCGGCCATCTTCTCCTCGCGCGCCTTGTCCCGGGCAGCGCTCTCGGCGACGTCCCTCGCCTCCGCCTCCCTCAGCTGGGCCTCGATCCGGCGCCGCTGCCGGTCCTGCCTCTCCCGTTGTTTCCGTGCCTCCCTGAGGATGGCCCTGTAGTCCGCCGGTATACTGGGCACCTTGGGGGACCGGGTGGGTCGAGTGTACTTACTGGAGGTTATCTTCACCGCGGGAAGGGTAGGGGTCGGCCCGGTGACATGCCCGGGTGCCTCCTCCTCGGTGGTGTGATGTCCCTCAGGTACGGGGTCATCATGCAGCTCATCCATCATCGCTGCCTCCTTGGGGGTCTCCTCGATGATGTGGACTGATTCATCCGAGTCGAAGGGATTCTGGACCATCATAGAGGCCGCCTCCGCCTCCACCTCAGCCAAGGCCAAGGGGGTCAGGTCATCGGGGTCAGGCTCGGGTCCCTCGTCCGACGGTACAGGGACCTCCGGGGTGGTGGGCTCCACCGCATCCTCCTCGGGAACATCGTCATGGACCTCGGGCGTCACCGTCACCTCGGGTGCATCGCTGTGGATTTCGGGCGCCTCCGGCTCCTCCTCGTGCGCATCACTGTGCTCCTCGGGTGCATGCTCCTCCTCGGGCGCCTCTTTATGAACCTCGGGCTCATCCGCCTCTTCGGGCACATCGCTGTGGTCCTCGGGCGCCTCGGTCACATCAAGCTGGGCCTCCTCTTGCCGCTTTTCGTCCATTGTATCCATTTCGGCATCTGATTCTGGTGCAGATGGCTCTGACGGGGCTATGGGTTCTTGGTTTTGCGCTGGAGCCTCTTCCACGGCATCTTTCGCGGATTCTGTGATAAAATCCGTTGGTTTTTGTGACTGAGCACCAGAGAACCGAAGTACTCTGTCGCTACTGTCGTTATCGCTATTAGCCATTGAATTTTTTGTGTTGTACTGTTTATTAACTACGGTCACAAGATAAACAAGCCGCTCAACAACCGTCACACATCCCAAGGTATAACATTTACCCCACGATTATCCAAACAACCAAACAATTGTGTTGTCTCGATTTCAAAAACTGGCGCTCATCACATCGTACACCACTCCTGATGCCCCAAGTAACATTCGAAACGAGTCCTACCGATGAGCCAATTCGGTCCACGGGAACCGAGATACGCAGCCTTCCCCCAACACACGATTTCGCGGACAAAGCCATCACTTCGACGTACGACAGGGATGTCGACGTGACATGCAACATCGCGGGGAAGCTGCCAAACCGTGTGTTCACTATGCGCGTCTCGACGATCCTCGCGGTCATGTGCCGGGCCGAGGTGTCCGGGGAGAGTCGGGAGCTGCCCTTCCTGTGTCGCAAGTTCTTCATGGCGCGACAGGCGTTCCTACAGGACCGACTGACCATCGAGGACGGGAAGATGTGCCTCTCGCTGAGTGACGGACGACTGTACACCGAGGGCGGCAATAATTACGGCCAGTGCGGGGTGGGGTCAACCACGGCGACGTCCGGGCCGCGCTGGGTTCGTCTGCCGCCCGTGGTGGAGGCGTGGTACTGCATCCACGGCACGTTCGCCCTGACGTCGCACGGGCTCGTCGCCCACACGGCCGGTGACGGGGAGGGGGACTCGCTGCACGCGTGGGGCAATAACTGGTGTGGGAAGCTGGGGGTGGGGCTGATCCAGGAGAGCGTGACCCGCCCCCGACGCGTCGTGCTGCCCGGGGCCGTCCGGGACGTCCGGGTACTCGGCTTCATGACCCTGTTCCGGGTCGATGACGATGACTGGCTCGGGTGCGGGTTCAACCAAGAGAGCCAGATCGGTGTGCCGCACGACCCGATCGACACCGATTACAAGGCCCAGCCGGTTCCAACCCGCATCCCGGGCAGCGCGGGGGTCACCCGGTGGGAGCACCACGCCGGATCAACGTTCGCCTGGACCCCGAACGGCCTGCTGATGTGCGGTAACAACGGCCAACGGCAGTCTGGATGTGGGAGTACGGACAATGATACCATCAAGACGCTGACCCCCGTCATTCTCCCGGAAAGGGTGCGGGTCGACCGGGTGGTGGCCACGGGCAGTATGACGTTCTTCTTCGATCACCGGCGATGCTTTGCCTGTGGGGACAACATGTATGGGCAGCTTGGGCTCGCGTTGCCCGACCGATCCGTCTTCACGCCCCGCGAGTTACCCTTCCCGGTCGATGCCATCGCCACCGTCGGCTGGACCACACTGTTCCTCACAAACGGCGCCATCCTGTGTTGCGGGGCCAACCCCCACCGCGCCCTGCCCCGTCGCCCCCCCACGGTGCTCGATCCCCTGCCCCTCTCGCTTCCCGGCAGTGCGACACGCGTGGTGCTGGAGAGAACCCGCGTCTTCGTGCAGCGGGGGGACGGGGGCTGGTTCGGCCGCGGGGAGAGCCACCCGAGGGTGTTCCGTCGGAAGTGGCTGGTGGGTAACCGGTGGTGTCGCGTGACGGAGGCCAAGGCAGCCAGGTTGTCGGAACAGGACGACGACCGGCTCATCAAGCTTACGCCCACGTGTTAGGATGCGGTTTGCGTATAGCAGGCATCGAGCTCGATCATGCCGGATAAACTCGGCATTTTGTGTGACGATTTGTTGACATACAGTACGAATCTCATTTGTAATGGAGCTAAAAGCTCTCCACAAACCGATATGGGCATCCTAGCGCCTGAATCGTCTCTCGCGTCATTCCTGTTCCTACTGGGCACTATTCTCGTCACATTGCCGTTTCTCGCATTTCATATTATCGCGTTGCTCGCAGTATTCTTGCTGGTCTTCATTGTACCGACCATGTGTGTGTGCTCGCCGTGCATCATCGCAGTCTTTTTGACCAGCAGGGACCGTGTTGAGAAACCCTTGCCGCGCGTATCAATCAAGCCATCCCCCTCCGTTATCGAGACTCTGGAGAGGGTCGCGGCCGAGGCAGTGGAGCCTGACCCTTGAGCTGCCTATCCCTGGCTCCGAACCCCATCATCCGACCGTCTGTAAAGTTTACTTGAGGTAGTGTTCATCCAGGACCTCGGGGCTGCAGCGGGTCAGGAGCTCGCGGGGGAAAATGCCGAGGATGCGCCACGCCAGGTCCAGTGACTCGACCAGCGTGCGCTTCACGGCGCCCTGGTTGACGAACTCGGCCTCAAAGCGAGAGAAGAACTCCAGGTAGAGCTTGTCCTCGTCAGACAGCGCCTCGTCACCCACGACGGCCTTCATCTCCTTCACGCTCTCACCGGCGGCGTAACACGCGTACAGCTGGTTGGCGACGTCTCCGTGGTCCCCGCGCGTCATGCCCTCGCCGATGGCGGACTTCATGAGACGGGAGAGGGACGGGAAGACGTCCACGGGGGGGTAGAACTGAAGGGAGTCGAGGCGCCGGCCCAGCGTGACCTGGCCCTCCGTGATGTACCCGGTCAGGTCGGGCACAGGGGCGGTGATGTCATCGTTGGGCATGGTGACGATGGGAATTTGTGTGACGGTCCCGACGCACCCCTCCACGCGTCCTGCCCTCTCATACATGGTCGCGAGGTCCGTGTTGTGGAGGACCATGCAGCCGCACGCGTCGACGAAGTTGTTGGTGTCCTCGACGGAAAGATCGTACACGAACGGCTCCGTGGGATCGACATCAACGATCTCGGTGATGGGCGCAGAGAAAGTGTCGTTGAGTTCGACCAATGAGTGGCCAATGAGGCCAAGTGCCGCCTCGTCGACTTCCATCGAGGAACCCTCAATGGAACCCTCGGTCTCTGGCATACGCTTGACCAGAGCGACGCGGTTGCCCTTGACCAGCTTGTCCGCACATACGGTGACTACCTCGCCGTCCTTGATGGTGAAGACGGAGTGGTTCGGGGTGACGATCGTCTCACCGAAGGCAGTCTTCAGGTGAAGGAGCTTCCCAGCATGGGGATGGCGCAGAATCTGCTGGATGTCACGGAACACGCTTCTGCCGTCGGAGGTAACACCGAGAGCCTGCCAGCCATCGAAGAGGATGCGTTCCTCACCGACAGGACTTTTCTTGACTTCGTGATCTTCCGCGATCATTTGGAACATATCTCCAATGGGGAGCTTACGGATGGTTCCGGTGGGGTCCTTCACGACAACGCGGCGGGTTGAGTCCACGCTGTACATGTAGCCCGGGTACCCGTGGCGGCCGGGGACCTCCTCCCGGGCCGCAGAGATCTCGCGGAGGGCCGCAGCGTAGGCGGACATGTCGGTCATGATCACGAGGACGTGCATGCCGCACTCGTACGCGAGGTACTCTGCGGTGGTCAGTGCGATGCGGGGGGTGATAATGCGCTCGATGGTGGGGTCGTTGGCCAGGTTCAGGAAGAGCACAGTCCGCGCCATAGAGTTATTCGACTCGAAGTCGTTCCTGAAGAACCGCGCGGTCTCCATGTTGACACCCATGGCAGCGAAGACGACCGCGAACTCACCCTCCTCCTCGTTGACGAGCCCCGCCTGCCGCACGATCTGGGCGGCCATCTCATTGGTAGGAAGGCCAGTTCCTGAGAAGATGGGAATCTTCTGTCCACGTGCGATGGAGATCATCACGTCGATCGTCGAGATCCCCGTCTGGATCATCTCCTTAGGGTACACCCGCTTGCACGGGTTGATGGGCTGCCCGTTGATGTCCAGGAACTTCTCAGGGAGCACCGGGGGTCCACCGTCGATAGGGTGGCCCGAACCATTGAATATACGGCCCAGCATGTCCTTGGAGACGGGCGTCCGCATCGTCTGCCCAGTGAAAGTGGAGCGCGTGTCACGGGCGTTGATCCCGGAAGTCCCCTCGAAAACTTGAACCACTGCACGGTTTCCATGAACCTCTAGAACCTGGCCCGTGCGCTGGCCACCTTTCCCCAGGTCAATCTTGACGATCTCGCTGAATTTGGGCTGACCAACATGCTCAACGACAATCAACGGACCGTTGACAGATGACACCGTCTTATATGTGATGGGCTGTTGCATCGTTGACGAGATTGAGCAACTCTGTTCTTGTTCTGTTTATAAATGAATATAAATTGTTTCCAGATCAAAGTGCTAAAAAGTGCTGAACTGGACACTGGCCTCTGTGTTGGCGCCCCCCGCCATGGTATTGTGGCCGGCAGCAGGGTCCAGACCATTGGAGTTTGACTATCCGATTTATTTTCTAGCGCGTTTGGCGCCATTTTTGGCGGGCCGCTTGGTCTTCCCGACCTTCGTGGCCTGCCCCGCCAGCCCGAGTGCCTTACTGAGCTGTGTGTCGCGGCTAGCGAGCACCTTCATTGCCTCTGTCGGGTTGATGGCGACGTCCACCACCAACCCCTCCCCAACCCTGCACATGTCGTCCAACAGGGCCAGGGGGTCAACCTGGAGCCCCGTGCCGCCCTCCACCATGCGGGAGCCGTACAGCTTGGTGTTCCGGACGGGCGCGACGTCACTGACGAACCTGACCCCAACCCACCCGTCGGTGATGGCGTCGCCCGATAGCTTAACGTGGGAGGCGAGGAAGGGCTGGGAGTGGACCAGCTCGACCATGGCCGACAAGGGGCGGGCGAAGGCGGCCGGACCATCCATAATGAGGTCGACCGCGGGCAGGTCGGTGGCGACGGGGGTGACTGCTGGGCGGGGGGGCACCGTCTGCCGGGTGGCCCCACGAAGCGTCAACACGGCGTCATACAGGGTGAGGTCGGGCTTAAACATGGACAGCGCGGCCCCATCGTCCCCGTGGATCAATCTCTGGGCGACAGGCAGGGTGGCGCGGGCCAGATCCCTCACACGACCCATGAGCCCGGGGGAGACATGCTGGGTCAACTCGTCGCCCCGGGTGCTGTGGGTGGTGAAAAGAGGCAGGGCGGTGGCCAGGGTAGGGGCCCGGGCCAGCATGTCACGCCGGGCATCATTGGTGAGAGCCTCGGTGCTGTCGAACCTGAAGTCGACAATGATGGGGCTGTGGGCGAAGTCGTGGGTGGCAAGGAGCTGAAGCACGCGGGCGAGGGCAACGGCTGGCGTGGAGGGGGCGGCCGTGAACATGGGGTGTGAGATGAACACGAAGGCAACCAGACAGTCGACAGCCTCCTCCGTCAAGGCGTCGGGCCGGCGGGGAGCGGGGGGCGCCACCACAGAAGGCACGGGGCGACCCAGCGCGGGGAGGCCGGGCGGGGCGATCACGGGGGTCAGCAGCACGCCGTGGGTGGCCAGCCACCGCTTGGCGAGTCGGCACGTGTCGCGGAACGTCGAGTTGGCAAGCGGGGCGGCGCTGTAAAGCCCGAACAGGAGCCGTGGCAGGTCCGTCATGGTGTAATCGAGCTGGTCGGCGCGTAACGCGGACTCGTCAGCCGCCCGTAGCAGGGACGTCTCCCGCGGGATGGCTAGACTGAGGCAGAACACGGGCTGCCCTTCACGGTGGAGGAGGAGGTAGTTGCGGTGCAGCACGGCGGTGTGGGACCGGTCCAGCATCTTGGCCATGGCGCCAAGCACTGAAGTCCGGATGGCCGAGAGAGCGAGTAGGTTACCAGTCCACCCGCTGGCCTTGGCGTTGAGCTGGACGAGGACGGGGATCGGCGTCGATGGGAGACGCTGCTTGGCGGCATCCCACCGGGCGTACGACGTGACGGCGGCCCCACGGGCCACGGCTGACAGTGGCGTGAGGGCGGCGACGTCGACGCCAGCACCCAACCCGCGCGCGGCCCGACGCTCGAACCCCTCGCGGAGGCGCGTCTTGATGTCATTGAGCATGGCGTGGACCTCCCTGGGGGCGTCGCGCGCGGGGATGGTCGGCAGAACGCGGGGGTGGGACAGCCCGTGGGCGGGAGGCGACGGGAGGCGGACGTTAACACCGCCAGTCGACAGAAGATGGGCGAGAAGCACAGGAACAACGTCCTTAGTGGCCAGAACAGACGGCTGCTCACTGAGCACGACCGCGTACGTCTTGATGTTGTCCTGGAACTGTCTGTACTCTTGCCAGCCACCCCAGGCCGCATTGAATGCCGTCTCGTGCGCGCCAATCCCCTGCCCGGGATCTCTAAGCTTGTCTGCCCGAACCACAAAGTCGTGTGTAATCTTCAGTCCCTCAACAAGGTCTATTCCGATAAAACGCTTCTCAACTATTGCCACACGCTCAAAGTACAAACCTAGCGCCGCCTTGAGGTGTTTGTGCACACTATCCACATTGGGAACTTGAGCCTTTGGCTCTAGCGGCAACAGGGTCCCGTACTCGAGGCTCATTCTATGCAGAAGCCGATCATAAATCGAACGAGCGATTAACCGGCCAGGCACAAACCATGGTACTTCTGTGGCCAGCGCTGATTTATCTCACATATACTCTTTCTACTCGTCTCCAAACTGGTCCAATGCCGAAAAGCGAGCCGCGAGGTCGTCCACGCCCGGCGCCTGGGTCGGGGCGAAGCCGGTGATCGGGGCCGGGTTGACGGCACCGTCCTGCTGGGCCTCGTAGGGCGGCTCGATGGGTGCGGTGAAGTCATCGTCGGGATCGATCCGGAGGGCGGGGATGTCCAGCCCGGCCTCCTGGGCAAGGGCCTTGAGGCAGTGGTTGACGAGCTTCGGGTCCGGCAGGTTTGTGGTGAGCTTACTGAGGACGTACGGGTCAATGCTCTTGTTCTGGTCGTCCAGCGCCTCCTTGATGTACTTCTTGCCGTACTTGAGCTGCAGGTCGGCCTTGATGGACTGGAACTCCTTGATCTCGGACGTCGTCGAGCACCAAAGGATGGTGTCGATCGCCTCGCTCAGCATCGCGGGGCACTTCTTCTCGGACGCGATGATGTGGACGCGAGCACGGATCAGCTCCAGGTAGCCGCGAATGATCTCGAACGCCTCCACGACGTACTCTTCGCGCAGGATCTGCTCCTGCTTGATCCGAGCGAGCGTGATTTTGTGTTCAGAGAGGTCCTTTGTCGCCTCCTTTCTTTGGGACTGCACAAAGCCAATCTTCTTGTTCTTCACTAGCGCCATTCTGGAAAGCGCCTGTGTGCAGTGTGCTTTGAGTAATTCTTCCTTGAAGCCAGCCATGTTTGTTTGTTTGTTGTCTTGTGTCTTGAGATTGGAAATCCCCATCATAAAAAGCCGATCTCATCTCCGACTTCGAAAGCTGCCAGTCGCCCATCAGCGCTAGCAGGGGTGCCCATAGGCCGACGATGATCCCAGGACCAAAAGTGTATTGGTGACCCGCCCAAGTCGACACGCGACACGTCAACTAATAATGGCCTATATTCATTTATCTCGAATGGACTGAACACACCAAACGGCCATCATTCAGCCTGGCACGAGCACTAGCAGCACAATTAGTTGCCAACTGAGTAAGATCAATAAAAGAGTAGAAAGTACGTACCAAGGATGCTGTTAACGGGCATGGAAAGGAGCTTGATGAAGAAACCGCTAAAGCCGAGGCACAGGAGGCCAATGAGGATGGAGGTGCCCATCTTCACGTACTCTGAATAAAAAATTTCATAATTTCAACATACCGGGCCTGTCGGGCTTGTGGCACCGTCTAAGGAAGCGACGGGACTCGTAAAATGTGTTCATAAGGTAACCATACTCCTTCTTCTCTTCCTTGGCCATTTTGGTGAAAATGTCTGTGAATCTGACTTTATCTGACTCGGGTCATCTTTAGTGACTCGAGGTGAGTTGTCAAAAAGACAGAAATCAAGACACACGAACATGACATGATCCGAACCCGAATTTAACGCACATTCTGATACCAAACGCGCCCGACGTGCCATCCTGCGTGTTCTGCCTCACTCCCAGGCCGAGACCTCCGTCGTCACCCGCTTGGCCTGGGGCACGGCGTCTCTCTTCCGTTTCAGAGCCTTGGGCTTCTCCGCGGGGTCCGCCTTGGCCTTGCCCTTCGGCGCGGCCTTTGTCCTCGCCTTGGTAGCGACCTTGGGGATGGCCAGCACCTGTCTCCGTGTGGTCTCCTCGGCCACCTTCCTCCCGTCAAGCTCAGCCAGGCCGGGACAGATGCGCATCATCGTGGGCTTGTAGTCGGCCCGTGCGGCGGCCGGGCACCCCGCCAGATGGACCCTGGTGACGCGAGGCATGTCCTCCAGGGGGGCCAGGGACTCGATCTGGAGCAGGTTACGACGCGCGTCAAGGATCTCCAGACGGGTGCACGCGGAGAGGCTCTCGGGCAGGAAGTCGATCGAGTTGTCCATAACCCGAAGCTGCTTGAGACGGAACAGCTTGGACAGGTTGGGGAGACCGAGAAGGCCGCAGTTGTTGGCTGAGATCGACCGCAGCAGCTCCAGGCCAGTCAGCGGCGCGAGAGTGCGGACGGGGCAGTCGGATATGACGACGGTGTTGAGCTCGCTGCACTCGGCCAGGCTCTCGATGGACTTAAGCTTGCACCCCTTCGCCATGAAGACCTTGAGGTTCACCAGGTGCTTGATGCGCTTCGGGATGCGCGTCACGTTGGTGAACGACACGTCAAGGGACCGGAGCTCCACGAGGCTGCACACGGGGGCCATGTCCTTGATGGGGTTGTTGGAGAGATCCAACTTGGAGAGACACAGGAAGTCCTTGATGAAATCCACATCCGTCAACCGGTTCTTGGGAACCACAAGATGGTTCAGCGAGGGCATAGTGATTTCGAACCCAACGATCTCTGGATAAGTAGAGCGTAAAAAAACGAACGCTTCTCCCGCAGCTGAAGCTTCTTCATCTCGCTAATCGGCTCTGTTACCCCGCTAATCTCCTGAAGATTCTCTCTCGTGACTACCACGCCTTGTTCAGAGGGCTCTTCGGTCACCATTCCGTTCCTCCAACTCAATCGTCGCTTTATGAACGCTTTATATAGTGGGTTTGGTATGGCGTTTTGTGGAGCTCTTGGGGTGTTGTGCGGTGTCAGAATGTAACGCCTTGAGTGATGTGATAATCTGGTACCACGTTCCTCACGACAAATCATGGAGACAAGTAATGGACTCGTTCGTCATCCGGCTTGTCTGGTCATCCCGCCACGCCATCTTACCTTCATCATACTGGCCTACCGTTCATGAGATGGCGATGTGTTTGAGTCGATTGCTGTCAGGCAAGATAAACCGGATAAAACGTTTAGGATGGCAACAAGAAAAAAGTGCAATGTGCGTGCCGGCCCAGATTCCGGAGATTTATTGGGGAAGGAAGCCCTTCTCGCCCATAAGCTCGTTGATCTTGGAATCAGAGTCGCCACGGGAGCGAACGATACCAGCGACACCGAAGAGGGAGGTCTTGCCAGTCATAACACCGTTGTTGTTAACCTGGGCGAGAGCAATCTGAACAGAAGCGTGGTCCTTGGGGCCAATCAGGCGGTTAGAGACGGCGCTAAGTAAGAAACATGATAATACGGCCTCGTGAGAACAAAATGATTATGCCATTCCACAAGGAGTGATGGTTGGGCAACAAAAGTCTCTGAAGACGTAGGAAAAACATACCACTTGCGAGGGATGTAAACATCAACGATCTTCCCGGAAGCGTTCTGCATTTTCAGACTCCACACTAAAGGACTCCAGTGACTGACTTAAAATTGACTGACTTAACTTGTTAAAGTCACCAACATTTTGTACCGCGTTTCGTGTATAAGCACGATTATCTCTTTGTTCTCGATCCCTCATCGTCAAAAATGAAAATGGTTTATAAACGATTTGACCACGTTTTTTGTCAAGCTCCTACATGCGTTCAACTTGGAATGCACCCCCGGCAGTGCGAAAATCAATGTCAATTCGAATCGTCGGGTGCATTTAGTCCTGCAATAGTCTTTTCTGGCATGGTCACATCCCGTCGTCTGCGAGCCCCCATCCTGCCCCCATCGGCCCCATGCGGCCTCCCCACGAAACCGTAACCTGCTGTACATACCGCCCGATGGTATCTCTAAGAATTTACAACATATCAGTGGTGACCCTGTGTGTGTCGGCCGGCCCCTTGGTGAGGTACTCCGTCGATCCATCCATCAACAAGGTCTCGCCCCGCGACATCGCCTCCTCATGTGAGGCGAACGTCGTCACGTCAATGACGTCCTGCTTCTTCTCGTCCTCGTCTGTCGACAGCGATAGCGTCTTAACCTCGGCCAGCAGCAGCTTGGCGAAATCCCGCATCTGCTTCTCAAAGAACTGGCGCCTCAGCTGCATGAGGCGCCTGTCGCTCGGAGCTGTGTCGAGCGGCGGCATGGCGGGCGGCGGGGCCTCGAGCCCGGCAAACAACGTCGCCCACTGGGCCGCAAGGTCTACGGTGCGGTCCTCGCGCGCGATATCAGACCCGACGCGGGGCAGGCCGGACACCGTGCTGCGGTGGGACCGGGGCACGTCGGGCCGGACGCGTACGGTGCGTTGCAGGTTGTCGTGGGTCTGGCTCTCCGTCCGAAGCCGGGAGGAGGCCGTCGGCCGCAGGAAAGAGCGATCGGGGTCCACCGACGCCATTTTCCTGCGGGGCTTCTCCCTCTCAACGACGGACAGGGCCCGTGCACTGGCCGAGTGTGTGACAGACATGAAGGACGGTAGTTGGGGTTCAACGTCATCGATGGGCCTGAGTCGCTGATACACGGGCACCAGGTATGCCGGCAGTCGGGACAGCACGGCCTCGCGCACGGCCCGGTAAATCCCGACGACATCATCATTCACGAGGTACTTCTCAAGGTCTAGCTCAGGGTACAGCCCATCCATCAACGGCTCGGGCTCGGGGAGGGGCTCGGGCTCCTTGGGGGTCTCCGTGCCGAGGCTTTTGGCGTACGAGGCCCACGATTGGAGCGGCATGCCGTCGTTCAGTGTGGGGAATGACATTTTGCCCTCATTCTCCCCCGTGGCTGAGCCGGGGGCGTTCGCGGCAGTCTCCTCCGCCTTCAACACGGAAAGAACATTCAAAAACCGCTCTCGCCGCTCGAGAAGTTCCGAGTCTGATGGCTTGCCTATCTTTTGCGGCTCGATCGTCTTCTTCCCAATCCCCCGGGACCTGAAATCCGAGTGTCCCGATCGCAAGTTCCGAGTCCAGTGGTTTGGCTGGAACTGAGCCTCTGGCGGTGACCTGGCGTCTTTCTCGGCCATCTTGAAAAATGTGGGTGGAAAAAAAAATCATACAACTACCACGCCCAGGGGCCCTGGTGATCCGACCTTAGTGTCTTCAAGACACGACTTCGCCTCCATCCACTAAATACTGATTTATATTCTCGCTCGCCACTGGTCATTCGAGTCTTCCAGAGTCAGAGCAGCTGCCATGCGGGCGGCGACTTCCTTCATACTGGGGCGGTCCTTGGGCTTGAACTGGCAACAGTCGTCGATGAGCACGGCGAGCCACTCCGGGCAGCTGTTGGGTGGCTTGGGGTGGAATTCCCCTGTCCGGACCGATTCCATCATCGTCCGCACCTTACAATCACCGTACGGCGACTCCACAGTGAAGCCCGTCGCCGCGAACCACAGCGTCACGCCGAAGCTGTACACGTCGGCTGCTGTCCCGTACTTGGCCATCCGCTGGGCGCCCTGCCCGACCATCTCGGGCGCCAGGAAGAGGGGCGTGCCCACCTTGGTCTCCAGGCCCGTGGTGTTGGTGAACGTGACAGTCCCCACGTCCCCAACGAGCCCGATGAGCTGCCCCCCAAGCTTGTTAACCATGATGTTCTGAGGCTTGACGTCTCGGTGGATCATTGGCTTCCGGCGACGGTGCATGAAGGCCAGACCCTTCGCGGCGTCCAGCAGCACGGCACACAGCGTCCTCAGTGGCAACGGTCGCCCCCTTTTGATCGCCTTCTCGGCCATCCCGTCAAGGCTTCCCTCGCTGCAGAACTCGGTGATGATGCCTGCCGTCGTCCGGGTCTCGAGCTCTCCGCCGGACCGGTCCACACGAAGGGTCGCCCCGATGAAGTCGACGATGTGCGGGTGGCGCAGGGCACGCAGGACGCGCGCCTCGTGCCCCAGGTCCTGCAGCAGGTCGTGTTGGGACATCGCGATGGCGAAGAGCTGCTTCACGACGACCGCCTTCTTGGCCCGGGACTTGACGTTCGTTGACTCGAGCGTGGCGAAGGACACCGCGCCCATGGC
>PPCM01000543.1_pt1 | contig 30355 bp, 28 predicted proteins | sample 1555541 | NCBI WGS metagenome assembly PPCM01 (sample SAMN05284479, study PRJNA326546) | Marine sediment metagenome, whole genome shotgun sequencing project. | isolation source: marine sediment | place: Germany: Wadden Sea | collected 2012-09-05 | reverse complement strand
ATCGACCTATTCTGGTGGATATGCTAGATTCATATGTATATACTCTCTGGAACAGCTATTTCTCCGAAATTTGTAATTGTCACGCTCCTCTGTTTTTTGGACGCCCCGGCATGCCACTCTATCATCACTATGATGAATTATTCCGAGACGGTGGGTTGCTAATAAATCATTCTAACGATCAAGCAACGGTTGCAACCATATACAGTAAGCTTTATTCAGCGCTCAGTTTCTACGCCAATGTTCACGGTAGAATCCCTATTAAGGATCCAGGTAAAAACTTACAGCCATAGCTTTCGATCTAGTTATTGAGAGCGACAAAGAATTCCTGAAATTCCTGGTCTCAGAACAAGAAATTAAAGTTATTAAGAGCTTACAATTGATGTAGTTGATGCCCCCTAGGGCTCTGCTTTTTAGAGCCCTTTACTTAGAGATAGAAACAAAAATCCCTGACAGACTTGTTGAACTGATTGGTAAATACTATTATTGTGCTGAAGCGTTAAATTAATCAACCATTACAATGTACTACATGGTGGCTAACCAGGAGGGTAATCAAGAAGATGGCTCGTAAGAAACAAAGTTCAATGGAAAAGAGTGTAGAATTTATATCTTACTTTCACTGGATGATCGGAGTGGGGGTAGCAATAGTTTCATATTTTTTTCTTCACTGGCTTGCTATTCAGGAGATATCAACCGTTGGTGGTATGGATAGCTTAGTTGATATCACTCAAAAAAGTATGATAAGAACTATAGCTATGTTTGGTCAATATTTAGTGCCAATTGTCTGTCTAGCTGGGGCATTTATGTCTTTTTATAACCGTAAGCGGCGTGCTGGCATATATGAAGACACTAAAAGCAGTAAAGCTCCTGATCCGTTAAACAACATCACCTGGCATGAGTTTGAGTTGCTTGTGGGAGAGTACTTTAAGAGGCAGGGGTATAAAGTACAAGAAACTGCAGGTGGAGCAGATGGTGGAGTTGATCTAGTACTGGAAGATAGTGGTGTTCAATCCCTTGTTCAATGTAAGCAGTGGAAGGCCCAGAAAGTGGGGGTTAAGGTCATTCGAGAGCTAGCTGGAGTAATTGCAAGCAACGGTGCTGGTGGTGGATATGTTGTTACATCAGGCCAGTTTACACATGATGCAAAGGCATTTGCTCAAAAAAATAATATTCAACTCATCAATGGCCGTAAACTGCAAAGAATAATCGCAGATACACCGCCACCAGAAACAAAAAACAAGCAAGAGGTTGCACCAGTGTGTCCTCGGTGTGGTAGTGCCATGGTCAAGAGGGTTGCAAAAAGAGGTCGTAATATTGGTGAACAATTTTGGGGCTGTTCAAGATATCCGAAATGTCGAGCTACCGTGTAGCGGTAGTAAAAATGTAATTAGTTGATTTTAATAAAAGGAGTCTGAAATGCCTATCGAAGTTGGACTTTGGAGAGTTGACAAGGAGCCTGAGAAAGTAGATTTTTCGGTACTTGAATCTGAAAAAAAGCTCGAAGAAATTTTAGACAAAGACCTTTCTCTACTCTCCCCAGATCTTTTGCCGCTCGGTAGACAAGTAGCAACGGCCCACGGCAAGTTTATCGATCTTTTAGCAATGAACGGTGATGGTGATTTAGTTGTTATTGAGCTTAAACGCCACAAAACACCACGAGATGTTGTTGCTCAGCTGCTTGATTATGCATCATGGGTACAGACTCTTTCATATGAGGATATCGTAGACATTTATGCAGATCAGAATAAGCATGAAGATTTTGAAATAGGGTTTGCCGAGAAGTTTGGAGGTAATCCACCTGAAAAGCTAAATGAGCAACACCAACTGATTGTTGTGGCCGCAGAACTTGATAATGACTCTGAAAGAATCATTAATTATCTTTCAGATAATTTTGGTGTCCCGGTTAACGCCGTCTTTTTTCAATACTTCAAGGATGGTTCAGCAGAATACTTATCTAGAACATGGTTGATAGATCCCCAGGAGGTTGAGGTCAAAACAAGTAAGGCAACTTCTTCGAAGAAAAAAGAGACCTGGAATGGTCAAGATTACTATGTATCGTTCGGAGATGCAGGTGACGGCAATCTAGTCTGGGAGGATGCAAGGAAGTATGGATTTATAACAGCTGATGGTGGTCAGTGGTATACAAGAACGTTGAAACAGCTTTCCCCTGGAGCTAGGATATTTGCTTGTATACCTGGTTACGGATATGTCGGGGCTGGTGAAGTTGTCGAGTCAGTCAAAAGTATTAAAGAGTTCACAATTGATGTAGACGAAGTGGAAACACCTTTTCTTGAAGCAGAACTGAACGGCCATTACATGAAGGATGTAGCTGATAACCCAGAAACCTGTGCGTATTTCGTAAAAGTTAATTGGTACAAGACATACTCAAAAAAGAAACCTTTCTGGGTAAAAGGTATGTATGCAAACCAGAATACTGTTACGAAGCTAAGAAATCGATTTACGCTTGATAAACTGCATGCTGAATTTGCTATAGAGGAATAACAACATCCAAAAGGTTGGAATAATAGAATTACATGAAAATCCTACAAACACAAAATGGTGACCGTCAGGATAAGGATCAATCATCACGTTCTGAAGTAGCAGTGAAATATCGTGTAGACGATCTGCCTGGATCAAATCTCTCGGGTAGCCGCATAGGTAAAGTACTGAAGCAGTTGGAGGCAAACAAGCCACTTTCTGAGTTAACTCTCAATGGACTCAAGAAAAAAGGCTTTATCGCACTACAACGCTACGCAGCAAACAGAACGACATATGACGAGTATGTAAAAGAAGCCGAGCTGGAACGCACTGAGCGATGTAAAACAGCTGAGGTCAAGGCAGCTAAAATTGAAACAGAGCGGAAACGTAAAGCTGACGCAGTACAAAAACGATTTCAAGCGGCACGAGAACGAGCAGAAGTAAAAAAGCGTGCCTATGAGAATGACCCTAGAAACATAGCCAAAGAGAAGCAATACAGATTAAGAGAAAAATACGATCTTACGTTCTTCATAGAGAAGCCTGATTATCCTCGATTGATGAAGATTTTACGCCGAGTAGATAGTGGTGCTCGGCTATCAGAAAAAGACGTCGTATGGCTCTCAACTGCAGGTGAGGATTATTATACTCAAGAGCTAAGAGAAGCATTTCATTATAACGAAGCAATATTCTATGCGGCTAAGTTCAAAAAAGATAAAGATCCTTGGGCGGCTGTTAACGCAAGCAGTCAATTCAGAAAGTGTAATAAATCGAGTACAGCTGATAATTTACTAAGTTCAATCAAAGTTCAACAATACAAAAAGCTGAAACTTAAATCAGCACTCTATACAACGCACGGTGGAGTCAAACGAGACCTTTGTAAATGGGATGAGGCTCTTGCTCTTGCAGACCAAGCCCGTGAGCTGACTCCGGACAACTTCAGGCCATATACCTTACTCGGTGCAATAAATATGGAAATTGGCCAGTACGATAAAGGCCAATCATGGTATCAGAAAGCTATCAAGTTAGGATTTAGCGAGAAATCAATGGACAGCGACCTTAGAAGTATCTTTCGACGATCAGATAAAGCAAAGAAAATAGCTTTACGTGACCACTTACTTAGTATTGACCCATTCCGATACAGTTGGACAAAGAAAATTTAACTTACGAAGTTTGACTACACAGTCATTTAAAAGTTTCAAAATCATCTATGATGAGGAGATCGCATACGGTGCCATACGTGTCAGCAAAAAAGCCTAAGCTACCAAAATTTACGGAATGGCTGAATATAGAACCCACGATAAACGGAAAAAAATATTTACATGTTTTACTCACTGAACTATCCGATGTTCCAGATGACTTTTATATCATCAGCAATTTTTTGCAAAAGTCTCACCATATTCACGGCATGATTGCATGCTCTTATCATCTGGCGACCAAGTGAGACGTAAGCCTTCGTCAACAACCACAAATCCGGAATCAGAGAGTCGTTCAGACAATATTTTTACAGCCTCCCCACTCCAACCATAACTCCCAAAAGCTCCTGCTTTCTTATTTTTAAATTTTAAACCTTTAATTTCTTCAAGAATAGCGGCTACTGCGACAAGAATTCCATTGTTAACCGTTGGAGAGCCGATTAGAATTCCCTTAGATTTAAAAACTTCTGTTATTACGTCATTTTTATCCGTTTTTGACAAATTAAGTAGTTTGACAGTAACGTTATCATCAGCATTCCGAATACCAGATGCCATCTGCTCTGCCATAACCCGCGTACTATCCCACATGGTGTCATAAAGGATGCTGATCTGATTTTCCTGATAATTATCAGCCCACTCCATATACTTTTCAACTATTTGTGCTGGATTATCTCGCCAGATAATACCATGACTAGTGCAAATCATATCTAGAGGCAGATTAAAGTCCAACACTTCCTTTATCTTTCTTATAACCATTGGGCTGAAGGGAGTGAGGATATTAGCATAATACTTAACGCATTCAGCAAAAAGTTCAGCCTGATCCACACGATCATTAAACATAAACTCAGATGCGTAGTGCTGTCCGAAGGCATCGTTACTAAAAAGTACTTCATCTCCGGTAAGATATGTGAACATGCTGTCAGGCCAATGTAGCATAGGTGCTTCTATAAAGATTAGCTCTTTTGAACCTAAACTAAGTTTGTCACCTGTTTTCACAACTTGAAAGTTCCAGTCTTGGTGGTATAAGCCTTTAAGAGATTTGACCCCATTTTTTGTGCAGTATATTGGCACGTTAGGAATGTGCTGCATGAGTAATGGTAGAGCTCCACTGTGATCATTCTCCGCGTGATTGGCAATGATGTAGTCAATCTGGTTTAGATCAATTTCTTTAGCGAGGTTCTCAACAAACTCTTTTGCAAATGGTCCCCATACTGTGTCAACTAGAGCAACTTTTTCTTCCTTAATCAGATAGGAGTTATAGGAAGATCCATTGTGGGTAGAGTACTCATCTCCATGAAATTTACGTAGTTCCCAGTCTATCTTACCAACCCACTTAATATTGTTTTTCACTGTCAAACTCATATGTTTTCTCCTTTCGTAATTATACAAAAATATCGATTATAATTAAGTGACGATTTGTTTTTTTATATCGGATACAAACTCAGATTACTGAAATCTAAACTAATTTCACCGCCTCTAAGAAAAGAATGTTGTTCTCAAGATGCACATGTTTATGCAAGTCATCTTCAAATTTTTTGAGCTCTTTATACGTGAGCAAAAAGGTGTTACATACACCGTCTGGTATTTCATATCCATTGGTAAGGTGATTGATCTTATGAACTGCAACACCGATTTCTTCATGATCTTGACCAAGACGTTCTAGCGAATGTGAGATCAGCTCTAAGTCCTCTGTTAATAATGCTGAGTCTGTTTTCTTATTCGTATCTGCACGTTTCAAAGCTGGAAATAATACATCCTCCTCTTCTTTTAGGTGAATTGACATATCATTGGCAATTTTATCAAAGATAGAGGTGATTTCAAATAATTCAGAATGAAGTTCACCGTGTACTGACGCTATTTTTTTTATGTGAGTTTTAATTTGCTCAGTATTCTCTTTAAGGTAGCCGTGATGAACATTTACGATATAGTCTATGAGAAACGGCAATTCCCATGAGTAATAATTCTGATCCCGTTCGATCTGCTGATTTTTTACTTCTTCAAGTTCTCTGGTAACTGTTGAAAAATCGAGTCCTTTTTCATCACAGATCGTGGAGAGTACTACCTTGCCACCACAACAAAAATCAATCCCATATTTTTCAAATACTTTCGATGTTCTATAATCATCAACAACAATTTCACCGATGGTTTTATTGGATGTTCGCATTTTATCTCTCCTATTCGACATTTTTTTGGTATCGTTCGATCTCTAATCTGAATTTTCTAAAATCTTTTTGAAGTCGAATCACATTACGTGGCCTATAAAAATGGTGGTCTGAAAATCTCAAGCAAATCCTGTCTAGATACTGGGCTATAAGTTAGGGTGATTACTATTAAAGACTCAAGACTCTCAAGCCAATATCTCAATCAAATAGGAGGAGCTATTGTAACCAATATTCTCATCTTACTTTTTGCTCTGACTCCATGAGGCTCTCTTATTTGCGAGACGAGAATATCACCTTTTGTTGCTGGTAGTTCCGCACCCTCCTTACCCAAGAAAAATCCTTCTCCGTCCAATACCTGGATGGAAAGCTCACCGTCCAGATCATGAGAATGAACAGGGAAAGTCACTCCTTCATCAAGATTAAAGTTTACAATTTTGAAGTTTGGTGAATCTTCCACCAAAAAAAAGCGCTTCATTGCCCCAACTGTAAATTCATTTGTGTCTTCGAGTTTTAATAATTTCAAATTATCTCCATTTATCTAAAGGTTGTATTACATGTTGCTGTGATGAGTTAATCTCACCTTGACTACAAATGTTGCATGAGGCGTGCCATTTTTATATACCTTTAAAATCATGTGGTTACAGCTCTTGTATACAAATTCACAACAAACAACCGTTGTAAATTTATAAACACTGTTGTAAAAATAGAAACATGGATAAACTTAAAGCCCTTGCGGCCATCGCATTAGATCTAACTGCTGAAATAAGTGCCGAAGATCGTTATGATCGTCTATTGGGAGCACTACATCGTGCAATCCCATACGATGCTGCAACGCTTCTGCGAGTTGAACAGGATAAACTAATTCCTCTTGCTTCAAGGGGACTAACCCCAGATGCGATGGGCCGTGTGTACCAACGGAAAGAGCACCCACGTCTTGACATAATTTGTGGTTCTGAGGAGCCCGTATTGTTCTCAAAAGAAAGTCCTTTGTCTGATCCTTTTGATGGCATGTTAGCTTCAGATCCCCTTGGATTACAGGATATCCACGCCTGCCTCGGTTGTTCTCTTCATGTAAACGACAAATTGGTGGGTATCATAACAGCCGATTCTCTTGATGCTGGCGCTTTCGATAATTTACCCAAACAGTACTTGAAAACTGTCGCATTAATGGCTGGAGCACAGATGCAGATGGCGGATTTGCTTAAAGCTCTAGAAAGCCACGCTAAGCGACAGGGACAAATCGCATCTGACCTCATGAAAGATGTCGCCCTCCAAAAAGGATGGGAGATACTTGGCCAAAGTCAACCAATAAGAAAAATGCGGCAAGAAATTGAACTGGTATCGAAATCAGATTTCACAATTTTGATACTTGGCGAAACAGGTGCAGGTAAAGAGCTTGTAGCGAGAGCAATTCATCGTCACTCCAGTCGCAGTGTCAATGCAATGCTTTACCTTAATTGTGCTGCATTGCCAGAATCTCTTGCCGAAAGTGAGCTATTTGGTCACGTCAAAGGAGCCTTTACCGGTGCGAACAATGATAGGGCGGGTAAATTTGAATTAGCTGATGGAGGCACATTGTTTTTGGATGAAATTGGTGAGCTTTCCCTTGAAATACAAGCAAAAATATTACGTGTGATTCAAGAAGGTGAAATTCAACGTGTCGGATCCGAAAAGATGTTTCATGCCAATGTGCGCATACTCGCAGCGACAAATAGAAAACTGGAAGTTGAAGTGAGTTCTGGAAAATTCAGAGCAGATTTATACCACCGACTCAATGTTTACCCCATTATAGTACCACCGCTACGCAAACGAAAAGATGATATAGCTATACTTGCAGGATTTTTTATTGACCGCATTCAGAGGCGACTAGGGCTACAAGAAGTTAGAATCGGTGAAGATTCATTACGTCTACTTTCAAGGTATGACTGGCCAGGAAATGTACGTGAGCTAGATAATATTATTTCTAGAGCTATACTCAAAGCGTCTCAGCAACAGCAGCATATGGATTTTATACAAATTCAACCACACCACCTCGCTGGTGACCTTGGCGCAGCGATGTATGTTAACCCTGCTAAGGGTTCACCTCCAGTTAATACACCTCAAAAACAAATCTCACTGCGAGAAGAGGTGAAGTCCTTTCAGATAAAACTGATTAACTCTGCTCTTGAGAACAACAATGGAAGTTGGGCCGCAGCTGCCAGACATCTTGGCACGAACAGAAGTAATCTTCACAACCTTGCTACTCGCCTGGGAATTAGGAAAAAACAGATATGAAACAATTTAGCTTGGTTGACTTGATCTAACTCGCTGTTAAAGGTGTCAAATGAAATTATAGGGCTAAAATAACTTTCAAAGCTTCTTCTTAAAATCACCAGTTACACAGATCTCACCAAACGACCAAACCCACCAGGTATTGTTCCTGATGACCAAAATGCTCGACCTTGTTTATAGTCGACAAACCAGTAACCACCAGGCTTTCGTTTGGCTGCTACGAAGATAAAGGGCTGCTCCATAGAAAAACACGGATTGAGGAAGAGACCTTTGTTATTTCGCTCTTTCTCCATAAGCGACAATGCTTCTTCAATGGTAGGAGTTCGCCAATCGGTATAACCTGCGTAGGTCTCTTTATTAATCTTCTCAATATGTTTTTGCATGGAGCGAATTGAGCAAATGTCAATCCCGCCTTGCATCCACGAAAGTGATGTCCGTTGATCAAATACTACGTGTGGGTGTATTGTAGCGGCGAGTGCATTATCAAACTGTCCGGAGGGATTATACTCTGAGTCATAAAAATTCCACTTTTGCACCACTGCTGCAATTTCATCATCGTTGATGGTTGCCTGTTCAGACGCTAACAGCACCACCTCCCCTGTAAAAGGAGTGTCTTTTTGTTGAGGTAAATCTGGTCCCATATCTTCTGTTTGGCTTTCTTCCACCAATGGAACGATAAGATTCGTATTATAATTATCTAGGACATTGTCGATTAACCACTGTTTAATCTGCTCGTTAATGGCGCAACTCTGTTCAAAAATCGAAGAACGTCCTTGAGCTGAAACACATTGCCTCACCATTTCAAGAGGAGCGACGATTTCAGCCATTATCTTGGCATGCTTTACCGCTCTTTCCATAAGGCAGAGCTTAGGCTCTTCACCCCAATTATCAATGAAAAAATAATACACACATTCACTATTGTTCCTGACTCTTTCTCGTCCCCCCCAAGACTCAAAAGTTCCAAAAGAGCTATCGGGATTCATGTCCCAATCGATCGGGCTTATTGTCTGATTTCCAACTATGACTTTATGAAAAATACCCATCATGTCTCCACTTTAATTTTTTTGATGTTTCTTGAGAAGGGTCTCACTTCAACGCCTAAACCATAGATATTCATCATTTTCTTGATATCTTTTCTTCATTGTTTTGCTCTTAAAAACAATCGAGGAGAGTAAGGTAAAGAGAATTACTAATAAAAGAATTACTACAAGTTTGCTTATGGACTTCTCCAGCAACCGGTACTCTTCAATGTAAGAGAGCATAGTTCTCACCCACTCAAGCGTAAACAATACGAGGAGGCAAGTAATGAGCTTTGGAGTCCATCTCCGTTTAACCAGCAAGAGTAACGGAGCTAACAAGCATAACACTGAAACTATAGCAAACCCATTTCTATAAAAATGCGCAGAAATGATCAGTGTACTCAAGAAAATGGGAGTGCTGTATAAGATGACCATATGTTGAACCGTGAGAAATTAAAATTTTTATTTTGCCACATTACCAATCTAGTCCAAAATTATTCAGCTCCCGGATAATCCGAAAATATCTGAAGAGCGACTTGGAATCTTGATATGAACTTGTAGGTTTCTGTCGAACTAATTATTTCTATTTATAAGGTAGGCCAACACGTTGCCCATCAATATGTTTATTTTTTCATGATGAAGTTCAGTCTCTTTAAGCAACTGAGATTCAGACTGAATGTATTCTCCTTCTACTAGTTCGTCTCGACAATTTACAACAATATTCATGGCAGATTCTATAGTTGTTTCCAAATGGAACTGTAATCCGATAACTGAGCTACCAATTTGAAACGCCTGATTAGTGCACGCTTCACTTTCTGCTAAAAGAATTGCAGGTGGAGGTAACTCAATTGTTTCACCATGCCAATGAAACACCATTATCTCATCTGAAAAAAAGAAAGCCTTCTGACCGTTTACAGGTACTCCCTTTATAGGAAACCAACCTATTTCTTTTACAGGATTTCTGTATACCTTAGCTCCTAAACTTTTGGCTATTAGTTGTGCGCCAAGACAGATACCCAGAATAGGTTTTCCTGATTTTATAAAATCTTTGATATACTTCATTTCAGGTACAAGCCATGGATAGCGGTGTGTATCATTGACGCTCATAGGGCCACCTAACACTATGAGTATATCTACATCACTTATATCTGGCAGAGAAAAAGTTTTAAAAAACTGAGTACCAGTTATGGTATACTTTTTCATTTCTAGCCATGCCTCGATACTTCCAAGCCCTTCAAAGGGTACATGCTGTAAATAATGAGCGTGCATCATTCATTTATCTCTTAAGATACTCTTTAATACTAAAACCAAAACTCAGGGTAACGTCTATTCTTGGAGATATTGTTTACGAACAAAGCTATGATCAACATAACAGTTGCTCCAAGAGTCACAGGCATTAGGACATAAAGATATCCAAGGCTATGTACACTATCACTTCCGATAACAGCTATTAATGCAGTTGCACCTCCTGGCGGGTGAAGCGTCTTAGTCAGATGCATAAGCGCAATCGAGGTGGAAACAGCAAGTGATGCAGAAAGCCAGGGGTGTCCACCAAATATTTTAAAGGCTGTTACTCCAACAATAGCTGAAAGGATGTGACCACCGATCAGATTTCTAGGTTGAGCCAGTGGACTACGAATTGCTCCATAGATTAGCACAGCTGATGCTCCAAAGGAGCCAATAATCATTATTAAATCAGTTTGATTAAGAAACTGATAGTGAATCAGAGAAACAGAAGATATCCCCAAAAAGCTACCAATCCATGACCAAAGCACCTCTACAAAACTTACACCTGGAGGGCTTTGACCGCTACCTCTCATCTTTTGCAAAAAAAACATACTTATTGTCTCCTTGTAAAAGAATGATAAGCGTGTGCTAGATCGGTCCGAGTAACTATTCCAGCTATCAGGCCGTCTTTTCCAATAATAGGTAAACGATTTATTTTTTGCTGAGCGAAGATAGTAGAGATGTCACTTACTGTCATCTCTGGGGCTCCAATTATGGGTGAGGTTGTCATGACATCAGCGACAGTTCTACCACGCAAACTTCCGATCATACATTTCTTGTCTTGTAAACAATGAGTAGCTATTTGCATAAAGGTAGGGTTTGAGCCAAACCCCATTTCTTCTAAAAAGTCTTTTTCAGAGATAATACCCACGACCTTCTTTGCACGATCTACAACAGGAGCTCCAGAAATCTGTTCTTCAGCTAAAATTTTAGCTCCTTCAGTGAGTGACATGGTGTGTTCTAGCTGGATTACATTTTTTGTCATAAGATCAACTGCTATTACACTGTTTAGAAGGCGATTCATCACCATAGTGTATGCAATTTCATAAATCTGTTTGAACGTGCTGGGGGATATATCAACATAGCCTTGAAGACTCTTCATGGCTTCTATGATATCTGTTTCAGATATATTGGGTGGGTCTATTCCATTATCATTGATTTTCAACTCATTTATCTCCAAAGTAAAAGTATGAAAACTAATTGAGACAATATCTTATCACTACACCTTATCCGTAGAAGCTCACTGTACTGCTACAATAAAACATATGTGATTTCACAAGTCTTTGACATAGATCAATTTATAACAAACATATATTATTCTTTTGTAGTTAGAATAATTTATCTATTCGGCTTCTTATTGCTTTGTTATACTTTACAAAGATACCGTGACATACATTAGCTATTTTTTTTAGGAGAAGGTTTGCATATATTTAAAAATATAATACTCATTGGCAGTTTGTGGATAGTGGCAATAACTGCTTCTTTTTTTTTCAACTATTTTGAAGCTCAAAAAAACCAAAAAAGTTTAGCTTTGTTAGCAGCAGAAAGTTTTTTCCAGCAAATTATTATTACACGACAGTGGAATGCGAACCATGGTGGGTTGTATGCACCAGTTACAGAAAAGAACCAGCCAAACCATTACTTGAAAACAAAGAAACGTGATCTTCAGTTTGATAGTGGTTTGACTTTGACTAAAATCAACCCAGCTTTAATGACCAGACAAATTTCAGAGGTCGCACAACACTCTAAAGGTATTCATTTTCATATAACGAGCTTAAATCCAATACGCCCAGAGAACAGTGCTACAGATATTGAAACTGATTATCTACATCAATTCGAACTCAATACAGAGGGGAAAGGTGAATTTGTTTCATCCGATGAAGGTTCTTCATACTTTTACATGGCACCTTTAACCGTAGAAAAATCTTGTTTAGATTGTCACGCAGAACAAGGATATAAAGAAGGGGACATTCGTGGAGGGATCAGTGTCACATTACCCTTTAAGAAGGAGGATGCTTTCTTTACTTTATTGATAAGTCACGTGAGTATTGGGTTACTTGGCCTGATTGGGCTTACCTTTGTAGCTAGAAAACTAAATGCTTCTTACAGCACTATAAAGAATCAAGCAGTCATAGATGCCCTTACAGGGATTCCAAACAGACGCAGTTTCGCTGAAAATATTCTTCAAGCTTTTTACTGTAGTAGGCGTGATAATACTCCTCTATCAGTTCTTCTATGTGATATCGATAACTTCAAAAAATATAACGATACTTATGGGCATAATGCAGGAGATGAATGTCTAAGAGAGGTTGCTCACAAGATTCAATCATCATTAAATAGACCCAGTGATTTTTGTGCTCGCTATGGAGGTGAAGAGTTTGTTGTAATTTTGACAGACACCAAAATAAGCGGTGCAACTTTAGTAGCAAACCGTATAAGATCTGCTATAGAAGGAATGCAAATTGCACATGTTGGTTCTCCACCAGCAAATGTTGTTACTATAAGTATGGGCGGTGTGACATTATGCGCCAGTTCATTATCATCCTATGAAGAGTTCATTCAATATGCAGATGAAGCATTGTACTCAGCGAAAGATGCTGGCCGTAATCGAGTAAAGTTTCACAAGATGAATGATTAATCGTTCTCATTCAAAGAAGGCTTACTTGCTAAATTACATACTACAGAAATCTGGTTTTTTTCATAAAGCGCTATAATTTTCTTCTATAATTAGCGCCGCTCGAACCAGCCAGGTAACAACCGTAATGCCCAAGGCTAGGATACCCAAAGTCACACCAAGCTCAACCCAGGTAGGTAAATAATCGACCACCTCCCCAAGTGGGCTTGGAATCAGTCCGGGTACGATAAGGCCTATACCTTTTTCCATCCATATAGCAACAAACAAGAATCCGCAGGCTGGTAGCAGTACTTTCGGGTTGTTTTTACCGGGGTTGAAAGCTAGAACCAAAGTGGCCAATAGATTAACGCATACCGAGGTCCATATCCAAGGCACTAGAGAATCATGTCCATCCAAGCCGAAGAAGAGGTAAATTGCGGAGATGGAGTGATGGGTTGGAAAATAAAATTCTTTAAAAATCTCAGAAAAAAGCATGATCAAATTAATAATTGCTGAAATAACAATAATCAATCGTAGTTTGTTAAACACACTCCTGTCAATTTTATAGTTCGTTGAACTGTGGATAACGGCTAGAATTAGTGTGATCAAGGCAGGACCAGCCGCGAATGCAGAAGCCAAGAAACGAGGGCCTAACAAAGGATTATTCCAAAAGGGTCTAGCGGGTAAACCTTGATATAAAAATGCTGTCACCATGTGAATAGAAAAAGCCCAGAAAATTGAAAGAAATACAAAAGGTCTATATTTTCTTTCATCGGCTTTACGCCCTTTATAATGGCTGTAGAGAATATATGCAGGTACCAAAGCATTGAGTAGTAAATAACCGTTGAGTACTAAAACATCCCAAGCGAGGATGGATGAAGGGAAATTAAAGAGGCCGATTCCTGGGATAAGATGCCACGCTTGAAGTGGGCCTCCAAGATCCACCATAATAAATGAAAGACACATAACTAGTGCCCCCACAGCAACACCTTCACCTATTATAACAACACGATGAAAGTCTGGATCATGAAACACATAAGCGGGCAGAATTAGCATAACCGCAGCTGCGGCTACACCAACTAAGAAGGTGAAATTGGAAATATAAAAACCCCAACTAATGATATCATTCATACCTGTTACAGAAAGACCATATCGCGCCTGAAAAGAATATGCATAAAGACCAAAGCCCATACATCCAAATAATACTAACCTGAACAGTTGAAGACCTATACTTCCACTGAGATTCCAACGGATCACATCAATAAAAAAGGTTCTCAAATTTTTCTCATGGAGTGTTCGCATTATGACACCTATCAATCAATGAAATACCAAAATTTGGGATCGGTCCCGAGTTCTTCCTTCATCCTGAACACTTTCTTGTGTTTCAGTACGTAACGTATTTCACTTTCAGGATCTAATAAGTTCCCAAAAACTCGTGCTCCTGTAGGGCAGGCTTCAACACAAGCAGGTAGCCGCCCTTTACGAGTTCGCTGAATACAGAAGGTACATTTCTCCATCTTACCCTTCGGACGAAGACGATTACCAAGGTAATGCTGGCTAGTTGTAATTTCATCCTTCGGTATCTCGGCTTGCCCCCAGTTAAAGCGACGTCCATAGTATGGACAGGCCGCCTGGCAGTAGCGACAACCAATACACCAATCATAATCAACAACAACGATCCCGTCTGGCTCCTTCCAAGTAGCCTTAGTTGGACATGCTTTTATGCAGGGAGCTTTTTCACAATGAAAACATTGGGTGCCCATATAAAACTTATTATCAACAGGAACCTCATGGAAATACTGACCGTCACCTGTACTTGGGTCCAACTGCCCAGGCTCCATCTCAAAAATTCTAATATATTGAGTGTTGGTCTTGCGATCTAAGTTGTTTTCCTCTACACAAGCGGTAACACACTCCATAAAACCTTCACAGCGAGTGATATTAAAGGCATACCCATAAAGAACATTTTCTAATGGAGGCTGGCTACTCATTTGGGTGTCTACACCGTTCTGCAACTTTGATAGGCGTTCAAGTCTAGCGATAGCCTGAGATTTTTCATCCTGAGTCATGAGCCGGTAGTTTTTCTTAAAAAACTCCTGCCACCGTAGTTTCATCTCCTCAGTTCCAACACCTTCTGCCGAGGAAACACAACCTGCTGTTAATGCTGCGCTACCAGCGGCTACAGCTAAAGAGACACCTTTTATAAAGGATCTTCTATTGCTATCCTCGTTAAGAAAATTCAAAGGATCATCTTTCTTCGGGTGATTATTCTTCTCGCTCATATAGTCTCCCTATCGATCCAGAGGTACCGAATAAGTTGCTGGAAATCGTTTTTCAAATTTTGGAGAGTGAGGGTCATGACATGTGGTACAGTTATATATCACACGATCCCCCGCCCAGTTAGAAACTCTTTTTCCATGGGCACCACCAAGCCAATCTCTTTTCTGGCGGAAATGACATTGACCACAAAGTTGATAACTGTGATCGAAATCAATGTTTTTCCCTTTTTTATCTTCTAGAAAGTCTCTCTCGACATCATCGTGACAATCTATACAGCTGAGTTTTTGTTCTCCTTCTCCATGTCTCAAAGAAACATCACCATGGGTTAATTCAAGGCCTTGATTTACAGTAACGGGCTTCCCTGTATGACAATTGCTACACTTATAACGACCAATCATTTTTTTTCTGGTCAGTACTCTGAAAGATCCACCTTGATACGACTCTTTTGACAGAACGGATTCTTCTGTAACTTGTTTGACCTGGTGATCAGTCCAATCATCGGATATTGCTTCTGCCCCTTTTATTTCATCTAAAAATGACTTTTCACTCGCTGTAACGTGGAGCACAGAGAACAAAGAAGCAACTACAAACAATAAGAAAGTTCTTGTTTTATTTGTCATAACATGACCAACATGTGGAGTTTTAGCCATTTGATCATTCTGGCTTTTCAAACACCTCTAGTGGTGCTGTTTGCACCGCAACGGCATGACATTGACGACAGTCACCTCTTGCGGCATGTGTTATTCGTATTTCTGCCACTGCTGCAGGGCCGGTGTGACAAGCAATACAATTTTCTCGTAACTGTAGGCTATGAGGTACCGGCGGAGGTGAGCTACTTAAAAATGATTGACCTAAACGGGGAGGTTGTATTGATTCCCATTTGGTTTTCACAAACAACTCTTCAGTTGTTACCTGAGCATGACATTGATAACAAAGTGTGTTCTCTGGGTGTGGAGTGACCGGGGCAAATTTTGAAAACTCAGGACTAAAGCCACCTTTTTCATGACATGAGAGACAATCTGTTTCATTACCACTAAAACTGAGGTCAACTTCGTGCGGTATTCGCGGTGGTGACCCTGGGTATTGTCTCAATCGATAAAAATCAGCAAGGTTTCGGCCGCCTGAGTCAGCAGTCATGTTTTGATCCGGTGTTGCTTGCTGAGAATTGAAAATTTTTGCCCCTTGATTATCGAAATTAAGGGGCACCTCTGAATCAGCACTGGTGGTGAGTATAAAAAACATTGAAAGACCAACGCAGCCAAGGATGGCAACGCTAGTAACGATTTTGCCTTTCCTCAATTCAGGTTTCATTACGCTTTCTCCAGTCTCACTGCGCATTTTTTATAATCAGGTTGTTTAGATATTGGGCAAAATGCATCTAAGGTCACCTCGTTGATAAGATAGCTTTCATCAAAAAACGGCACAAAGACCATTCCTCGAACCGGAGCACCTCTACCATTGATCTGAGCTGGCATAGAAACCTCCCCTCGGCGTGATATAATTTTGACCATTTCTCCGTTTACTACCCCAAGCTCAGCAGCATCTTCTGGGTGAATTTCCACATAGGATGAAGGTACAGCGTTATGTAGAACTGGTACCCTTCTAGTCATAGAACCAGTGTGCCAGTGCTCGATTACCCGTCCAGTGTTCAACCAAAAATTATACTCATTATCTGGAGACTCAGCAGCCGGCTCATAAGGTCTAGCCCATATCCACGCTCGATTGTCTTTTTTACCATAAAAATCAAACTCTTTCCCATTGGTACAGGCTGGGTCATGTTTAGGATTGAAACGCCAGCGAGTTTCCTTGCCATCCACAAAAGGCCACTGAACACCGGAACGCTCTGTGAGCACTTTATAAGGTGCCATTTCATGTTTCGGTCCAGCATGAAATCTGCGGTACTCCTCCCATATCTTTTCAATATACTCGTCTTGGCCCCAAGGAAACTGTTTTTCAAAACCAAGTCTCCTTGCCACCTCTATTATCTGCCAGGTGTCAGACATTGCGTCACCCGGAGGATCGACAATCTGATTAAAATGTTGTGTTCGACGTTCAGAGTTACCATACATACCTTCCTGCTCAATCCACATTGCAGCAGGCAATATAACATCTGCAATGTCTGTTGTTGGTGTAGGATAAACATCTGAGACCACCACAAAACGATCTTCCTTGAGTGCTCCATCTCGATATCGTTTTAGATTCGGCATTGTGACCATTGGGTTAGTGACTTGAATCCAGATAAATTTTATATCTCCCCGGTCAAGTGCTCTAAACATCTCAACAGTATGATATGTTGGTTTTGGGTCAATGTTGCTAACAGGCACATCCCATATATCAGCTGCCATTTCTCGGGAGTGTTCATTCATAACTACACCGTGAGGGAGCGCATGGGTCAGTGTGCCGACCTCGCGAACCGTCCCACATGCACTTGGCTGACCAGTAAGGGAAAAAGGGCTGTTACCAGGTGTAGATATTTTCCCTACAAGCAGATGGATGTTGTAGACAAGATTGTTAATCCAAGTTCCTCTCGTGTGCTGGTTCATTCCCATGCACCAGAAACTGGTTACTTTCTCAGTTGGATCTCCATAAAGCGATGCAAGGTACTTAATATCTTCAGCAGGAACACCTGAGAGTTTTTCAACTTTTTCTGGGGTGTAATCTTTGAGGAACAGTTTGAAATCTTTAAAACTGATCCCTTCCGCTTTATCTGTAAAGGCAAAATTATCTTCTGTTCCATACCCAATATCGGTTTTACCTTTGTGAAATGAGACATGTTCGTTGACAAAATTCCAATTGACCCAATCATTTTTAATAATTTCATAGCAAATAGCATTGGCAACGGCTAAATCTGTTTGAGGTTTGAAGATGATTGACTTATCAGCTGCCTGACTGGTTCTTGTATAACGTGTTGCAAAATCGATTAATTTGACATCTGATCTTCGCTTTCGATTTGCAAGCATCCGTGAGAATAATACAGGGTGCATCTCAGCCATATTGTTTCCCCAAGTGACAAAGACATTGGCATGATCTATATCTTCATAGCATCCCATAGGTTCATCAATGCCAAACGATGTCATAAACCCAGTTACCGCACTTGCCATACATAGCCTGGCATTCGCTTCAACGTTATTAGTCCCTAGACAGCCTTTAAATAATTTGGACGCCACATATCCATCCGGTATAGTCCATTGACCGGAGCCATAAATAGCGACAGAGTCTTTGCCATATTTATCTTTGGTTTCCTGTAGTTTTGTAGCAATCAAGTCAAGAGCTTCCTGGATGGGTACTTCGACAAGCGATCCATTCTTCCGAACCTGCGCTTTAGTAAGTCTGTCATCACCATAAAGAGCCTGTACAGAGTGATATCCTTTCATACAACAAAGGCCTTTGTTAACGCTACAGCTAGGATCACCTTTGACCGCAACAGCACGTCCATCACTAACTCCAACAAGAACACCACAGCCGGTCCCACAGAATCGACATGGTGATTTCTGCCATGAAATAACACCGGAGTTTTTTGTGAGCTTGCTCCATTCTCCAAAGCTGACCCCTGGGAAAAGAGCTCCTGCGCTTGCAAAGGCACTAGCAATAGCTGCCTGCTTAATAAACTGTCTTCTGTCGAGTTTCATGGTCTGTTCTTTCTCCCTTGTCATTCTTTCTCATCGTAGCCAAAGGTAAGGCTCAATGACTGTAAAGATTGAAGGTCTTTTAACTTCCTCTGAAGGTCTTTCTCACTGGCATCATCTGGGGTGTCTGTAACTAGAACTAGCAAATCCTGATTTTCTGCTGGGATAACCTCACAGAATTCAAGACTAGAAAAGTCTGTACGCAACTTTTCTCTACAACCTTTGGTGGGAATAGCAAGATAACTAAAGATAGGCATATCACTCCTTTTATTTCTTAGGACCAATACTACTTTGTGGTCATTATCCTAACACATTAAACAGCAATAAAATTGACTTAAATCAATTTATTGCAGTTTAATAGATATTTTTATCGAGAAAAGTACTGTTTTTTTATTGGTTGATAAATTGAAAAAGACTTTGATGTTATTTCAGAAACTATGTGATTTAAGGTAGCAGGTTAAGTTAATCCTACAATTTTCGAGGTTATCAGCAGCTTAAAATATCACAGTAAACTGTTGCTGTTTAAGTATTTAATTTACTGCCTTTAGATTTTATTATTGTGTCAGCTAAAGGAAGATTTACGTCTTTTTTCGATATATTTACCGCACAACTACATTGACATCCAACCAAAAGCCCTCGGTAGCGTATAGCGACCGAGGGCTTTTTTTTATTGGAGTTGCAACTTCTTTCAGAGAGCTTAAGCACCCTGTTTATCAAGTTGCCTAAGTGGTACAGCTTAGCCGAGGATGGTCTTTAAATCTTCAGCAGCAGTTTCTGCAATTGGTTTGATCTCAAAGGTTTCAACGAGGAAATTGAGAACAGTTGGAGTAATGAATGCCGGGAGCGTAGGTCCAAGACGAATATCTTTAATTCCAAGACTCAATAGAGTCAGAAGAATAACGACAGCCTTCTGCTCGTACCATGAGAGAATCATGGAGAGTGGAAGATCGTTAACATCACACTCAAATGCACCAGCCAGAGCTACAGCAATCTGGATCGCTGAATAAGCATCATTACACTGACCGATGTCAAGTAGACGAGGAATACCACCGATGTCGCCGAGGTCCTTATCAAAGAAACGGAATTTACCGCAAGCAAGAGTCAGAATTACACAATCTTCTGGAGCCTGCTCAACAAAATCGGTGTAGTAATTACGACCAGGTTTTGCACCATCACAACCACCAACCAAGAAGAAGTGTTTGATTGCACCAGCCTTAACACCCTCGATAACCTTATCTGCAACACCAAGTACCGCATTACGACCAAATCCTGAAAGCACGGAGCCGTTGTCAGCATCAGCAGTAAAGCCAGGAAGTGCAAGCGCACGTTCAATAACAGGTGCAAAATTCTTGTCATCTTCAATGTGTGCTACATCCGGCCAGCCAACAAGCCCTGTGGTGAAAACATTGTCTTTGTAGCTGTCGCGAGGTTTCTGGATACAGTTGGTGGTAAAAAGGATTGCGCCCGGAAACTCAGCCATTTCTTTTTGCTGGTTCTGCCATGCTGTTCCATAATGACCAAAGAAATGATCGTGCTTCTTAAGCTCAGGATAACCGTGACATGGAAGCATTTCACCGTGAGTGTAAATGTTAATACCCTTACCAGCAGTCTGCTCAAGAAGAAGTTGCAGATCTTTAAGATCGTGACCAGTTACAAGAATCGCCTTGCCCGCTTTTGTTCCAAGAGGTACGGAAGTCGGAACAGGGTGACCGTAGGTTCCAGTGTTACCTGCATCAAGAAGTTCCATTGCCTTCAAGTTTACTTTACCAACTTCCATGGAAAGAGCGATAAGACGATCAAGGGAGAGTTCTTGGGTTATTTCAGCAAGCGCATCAAAGATAAAGGTGTAAACCTCATCATCTTCCTGATTGAGTACTGCTGCATGGTCGGTGTAAGCCGCAAGACCGCGGAGACCATAAAGGATGATCTGCTTCATAGAGCGAAGATCTTCGTTTGCATCAAGAGAATTAATAAGATCAAGTGCCTGACCCTGAGCAATAAGGCCGCTAAGGTCGAGTGCTGGTGTAAGGGACACTGTTGGATTGTTTGCAGTAAGCTCTTTACCTGCATCACCAAGCTTAGCAAGTAACTCATTACGATAAGATACGGTTTGACCGATCCATTCTTGAAAACGTGCAGGGTCAAAATCAACATTTGTTAAACAGGCAAAAACGCCTTTTGCTAAAAATCTATTTATATCATCACCAATAGGGCCACTCTTGCGAGCTTCTTTAACGACGATTGAAAGCCCCTGAAGGTTATAAGTGAGAAGATCTTGCAGTGCTGCTACTTCGTCTGTTTTGCCACAAACACCAATCTGAGTACAGCCAGTACCTTTAGCTGTTTGTTCGCATTGATTACAGTTCATATTTTTCTCCTTGAAGTTTATACGTTTAACTATATTTTCAATAAATATAGTTAACTAGGTGGCGATTTGAATTACTTTTGCTAACCATTAAAGTCAACTTACCCAAAAATATTGGCAGATACTTTGATCTAAGTCAAATGCTGGAACAATAAAGTTTAAATCTGTCTAAAAAATAAAAAAAAGACCCCTCAACCAAAAAAAAATCATGATTAAGGGGCCCTGAGTAGTTAGCACTTATATAAAGTAATTAATTACTGTTGGTAAGAACTCTTGTCACTCATCCCTTTTCTTGTTTCAGGGTTAAGTTTACCTTCTTTCACAGCTTCCTCATTCCACTCTTGCATCAAGGTAGATTTGAACTTCTTTTTGTCATCAACCAACTTAGCAAGCGGAACACCTGCAAGCTTTTGAGCTTTCTCTTTAGTAGAGAAGTCAGGTACTTCGTAGTTGATTATACCTTTAGTTGCAAGGATAGCTGCAAGCTTGAGACGCGCCTGATTACCTTTCTCGTTTGCAACGCTTAAGAGACGAAGAGTCTCTTCAGGTGCGTGGAAGAAAGAACCATGACTTGCAATGGAGTAATCCCAGAGCCACTGACCAGAACGGATAAGTTCGAGAACTTCTTCCATCTCAGCTTCAGTTGCACCAATTTCCCATGCTTTTCCAGCTTCAAGGTGGGCAGATGCAAGGGTGTCCATAGCGATTTCCATCAACTGTTCTTTACGCTCAAACTTCACTTCTACACGGTGCTTGAACTCTGCCTCAGTCTCTTTGTGACAAGTAAGACAGGTGTTTGCAACGTCTTCAAGCGGGCTGCGCATATTGTGATCGCTGTACTTCACAGCACCTTCCTGAACGTAAGGCATATGACAATCGGCACAGGAAACACCATTAATAGCGTGAATACCAGTACTGAAAATTTCATACCCCGGATGCTGAGCTTTCAGCATTGGTGCTTTACTGATCTTGTTTGTCCAATCTTTAAAGCCATACTCATTGTAGTACTCTTCCATGTTCTCAGCGCTAAGACCTTTAGCCCATGGGAATGTTACAACTTTAGCAGTCTTCTCGTTACCTTCTTTATCAGTCCATTCTGTCGGCTTGAAGTAATACTCAGAGTGACACTGCGCACAAACGAGAGAACGCATGTCCTGGTGGCTGATATTCTTCATATCAACACCACTTGCTTCAAGAGCACGGTTCAGGTAAGGACGACTAATAGTAAGGTTTGTAGTCTTACTGTCATGACAGTCAGCACAACCGATTGGATTTACAATCTCAGAACCATATTTTGACCATTTTCCGGTGAAATATTCGTTCTCACCTTCTTCATCAATCAAACGAGCAACATCAGGAGACTTACAAGTCCAACATGCGGTAGGCATCGGTCCATCGCTTGGCCCAGTTGGAGCACCAGTTCTCAGGGTGTTAATATTATCTTGAATTGCGTAAAAGTGACCGCGAGGGGCATTATAATCTTTTGCAAATCCGTAACCTGCCCACATTATAGCCAACTGCGGCTTTTTCTCGAGCATGTCATCAATTTTCTCACTATTCTGTGTTTTCTTCCAACTATCGTATTGGCGTGGGAAGTAGCGAGCCCAATCATCATTTTTGGATGCGACTCCGTCTGCTTTCACAACAGGTGTTGTGTTGATAGCGTCCTGTTCGGCTTGTTTGCCGTTAATAGAGCTTGCCATTAATCCCATGGCACCGATCGCAACGACTGATCCCGTTAACAGTAATTTGTACTTGTTCACTTGTTTCCTCCTATTGTACTTCTCTTACGCCAAGGTTATTCGGAGTTGAAATGATGGAGCGAGCCATTCCGTGAGGTACACCACGGTGACAGTCCCAACATTTTCGATCTTGTGGAGTGACTCCGGCATAATCATGATATCTATCCTGATTTGCTCGAACGACACTGGTCAATTTACTATGGCACCCAATGCAGTTTGCTTGAACTCGCTCAGCACCATCTTCACTGATTTGTATGCGTGGCTCATAAGTATTGAAAGTAAAAGCGACAGAGTGGTTCCAGCCATCTTTTGCCTTTGCCATATACTTATTGAGAAATCCGTCAGTTGGTAAATGACATTCTACACAGCTTGCGCGACTTGCATGTGAACTGTGTTGCCATGTTGCATACTGTGTATTCATAACATGACAGTTGATGCAGGCAGTCGAATCTTTAGAAAGATAAGACAGCGCCTTAGATGCATTTACCAGATAGACAAATAGCACCACAGCAACAAAAAAAGCAATTATTGCACTGTATACGATAAGTTTACCTGTTTTCATAAAACAAGCCTCATTAAAAGATTAGCCAGCTTAAATAGTGTTAACAAAAACCTATATCAAGTTTAAAGATTTCTTTCTATAAAAAATAGGCTCTTCCTCAAATAAAGAGCGAAGTTGTTTTTTATTTTCCAAAAGACCAGAGGGCCCCATAGAAGTTTGTCTGTACCTAAAACGACGCAAGCACCGTAACAGTATAACCCATCACGGTGCTTGCGTTTGAATAGTGACGGGACCAGGAATAGAACTAGGGACACATGGGTATTCAGTCAGTTTATCCTAGAACAAGTCGTTAAATGTAAAAACTTCTGCTCAGAAAAAGTGAAACGAGTTTCAAATCAAATATAGACTTATATAACTTCCTAGAGAAGTGATCTCTAATTGTATTTTCATACATATTTAGCCCCCTGGTCTTCATTGATCAGGGGGCTTTTTTATTCAAACTAAAAGGAGAAAAGAAATGGAGATATGTCTGAGTTCAGAAAATGTAACGGAATTAGCTAAATCGATGATTGGCGTACAACAAGAGTTGGTACCCGCACTAAAGGATGGTGTAAACGACTATACCCAGTCAAGCTACGCTACTCTTAAATCGGTAATGGAAGTATGCAAGAGTATCCTTTTGTCACACGGCATTTGGCTTACTCAGTATCCGGTACCTGTAAACAGTGGTAACCTTGGGTTGGTTACAAAAATCGTTCATGCAGCGAGCGGTCAATGGCAATCATCTTTGATTGAGATGCCACTCGCTAAAAGTGACCCACAAGGTTACGGTTCGGCTATAACTTATGCACGTAGATACGGCCTATCAGCAATGATCGGGATTATCACCGAAGATGATGATGGTGAGAGAGCAATGGCTCGTACACAAGAAGAGCTAAAAGAAGTACCGGCAAAACCCAACAAGAATCTTACAAGAAAAACAGAGCACAGCTTCCCAAAACTTGACGGGGTAAACTACAAGATTCAACGAAGTGATGATGGCCGTGAAGTAGTACTGGCAGGTGGTAATACCCACTCCAAGAAAGAGTTTCTCAAGAGTGCAGGTTTTAAATGGAACTCTGGGGATAAGGTCTGGTGGAGGTACGCTGATGCAGCCTGAAAAGAAACGAGAAGGTTTGTTACGGTTTTTAGCAACAGGGCTGATTACTCATAGTGTTCAGGATACCCTATCACAGCTAGGTGATCGCAGTAAGTATATTGGTCTATCAGATATAGGAAAGGCTCTTGATTGTATGCGTTCAGCGGTTGCCGATAAAGCAGGAATAGCAGGCAAGACAAGCCTAGATATTACCCAAAACACTAGCAGTAAAGATATAGAGAGTCTGCTTAGAAAACAGTTGACTCTGCAGCGTGGTCACTGGCAGGAACATGGAATTGAGAAAGCTTTGTTAGCAACACAGGTCAAGTTTATCCCTCAACTGGAAGTATCTATTGAGCACAATGGTATTCCAGTAAAAGCTCATCTTGATTTCACTATTGTACGTGATGATCCACACCCAGCAATTCGTATACTTGAGCTCAAAAGTAATGAGCATATCCCTGAACACCTTTATGCATCATACGAAGCTCAGCTCTATGGTCAGATAGGAATGTTATACGAAAATTGGAACAAGCCATGTTTCAGTACTCCTTCAGCAGATGTTGACAAAGGATGTGTTGATATGACCTTTCCAGAACTCTCAAAGCAACTCTTTGGTATTATTTTACCTGACGATCCTGCACAGGTTGATATTGAAGCATGGGTAGTTTCTGTATCCATGTCTGAGATTAAACCGTTTGGGCCCTATCGTTATGATAAAGGGGTTCTGCAAACATGCTATAAAATAGCGGAACAGCTCTGGAGCAATAAAGAAAGTTTGAGTGCTGGTACATTGGCACTTAACGATATCTCTTATGCAACTGGCTTTCACCCTCTGTGCGATTTCTGTGCGGTCAATAATGACTGCCAAAAGTTCACTGAAACACTAGTACATGATGATGAGTATAACCTTCAACTCGATGAACTGGCCGATCTTAAGGAACAGGAAAAAGTAATAACCAAGAGGAAGAAGCATCTTGAGAAGGTGATCAAAACCAGATTCCAGCAATCTATTGGTACTGATGATGGTTGGTTATCAACTGGCAGCTACCGATTCAAGGTAACTCAGATTCCTGGTAGGAAGACTATCAATCACAATAGACTATCAGAATTTGTTGGGGAAAACGTGGAGGATGTAATTCATCAGTGCCAGGAAAGTGGTAAACCTTATAGTCGGCTGTATGTAAGCAGGATAAATCAGTAGCTAGCACCAGAAATTAATTAAAAATGGAGGCAGAATTAACAAGAAATAAATGCAATGCATAACTGCACATGTAGAAAGCCCAACCAGTAATTAATACATAGGCTCTGTCGCCACAACACACAATTAAGAAAGCTCATCTTCCCATGCGGGAGGGTGGGCTTTTATTATTTAGGAGGTAGTAATATGACAGATAAAAAGAGTGAGCTGGAATCACTCAAAACCGAAGAGCTTGATGCAGGACTCGTTTTTAGCGGTAACAAAAGCGGTACAATGATCACAGGCTACGCTAAGCCATGTATCTATACACCAACAATAGATCAAGACTACCTCTACCGTGAGTCGAGTCGTGATGTGATTGTTTGGATGATGACAAGTAGAGAGCCGTTTTATCTATTTGGGCCTACTGGTTGCGGTAAGAGCAGCCTCATCAAACAACTGGCTGCAAAACTCAACTATCCAGTCTTTAACATTACAGGACATAGTAGACTGGAGTTTCCTGATATGGTTGGTCACCTCACTGTTGAAAATGACAATATGCATTTCCAGCTTGGGCCATTAGCTCTTGCTATGAAGTACGGGGGGTTGCTCCTGCTCGATGAGATTGACCTGCTCGATCCTGCCACAGCAGCAGGACTAAACTCTATACTTGATGGTGAACCTCTGTGTATAGCTGAGAACGGAGGTGAGATTATACAGCCTCATCCTCAGTTTAGATTTGCAGCAACAGCTAATACCAACGGTGGAGTTGATGAAACAGGACTCTATCAAGGCACGATGACGCAGAATCTAGCTTTTTTAGATCGTTTTATTCTAAGTGAAGTGACCTATCCATCTGTAGCATCAGAAGAGAAGTTGCTGGAGATGAAAGCTTCATACCTACCTGAAGAGCTCAGAAGCAAGATGATCGAGTATGCAGGCACAGTAAGGCGCTTCTTCATGGGCGAGGACAAGGAAGGATTCAATAAGAGCATTGAAGTTACCTTTTCGACGAGAGCACTACTGCGATGGGCTGAATTGACGTATCGATTTCAAGCACTGGCATCACAAGGCATTCAACCGGTGACATATGCATTAGATCGAGCATTAGGGTATCGAGCGACTAAACCAACCAGAGCCTTTCTTCATGAGCTGGCGCAGAGAGTTTTCCAGCATAAATAGTCCTAAACACCCGATCAATAGCACCACAATCAACTTTAAATGAGGTTAAACTATGGATAAAACCCCGGAAGTCACAATACTAAAACAACTGATGATAATCAATTTGGATGTTAATATCTGGTCAGCTAGAAGAAAGCTCTTAGCTGCAGACTTTAACGGTGCAACATTACCTCCTGAGGAACTTGCATCACTTGGCAGCAAGAAGATCTGTAACCCTGATGATCTACGAATATTCTCCACACTCAAATCGAGGGCTGTCAGCATGCTTGATAGAGTCGGAGTTCGATTTCTAAATGGCTGGGCAATCCCACAAAAGAAAGCCAATGAGGTAATTGATAACCTGAGGGCAATCAGTGAAGACTTTATGGCTGCAAAGAAGGCGTTTCTCGCTACCTATGACCAGAACGTAATTAACTGGGTAAATCAAAACCTTGAGTGGAAAGAGCTTATCCAGAACTCTGTTGTCAGTGCTGATTATGTGAGCAGTAGGATTGGTTTTAGATGGCAATTGTTCCAAGTCTTACCACCTAAGAAGAGAGCGATTCACAACAACCTGCGTGATGAAGTAGCAGGACTAGGAACTTCACTGTATCAAGAAATAGCAAAGGAAGCAGAGTCTATCTGGGAGAAATGTTATCAGGGTAAAGAGCAGGTATCTCAAAAAGCCATTTCTCCTATTCGCTCTCTATATCAGAAATTGCACGGTCTTAGTTTTGTTGAGTCTTGCGCAGCACCTATCTGTGATTTACTCGAAACAGCGTTTCAAAGTTTACCAAAGAAAGGTTTAATTGAGGGTAGCAATCTTCTGATGCTACAAGGCGTGCTCGCACTTATGCGGGATCCTAATACTCTTATTGAACACGGTAAGAGCCTTATTAAAGGTACGTCTCCTGAGACAGTTTTGCATAAACTGGTAGATTCAAATGTAACTGTTAATACTTTTGAAGACACTGAGCCTGAGCTCATTCCTGATTTGCAACAACCTCAGCAGCCTATTGAGTCATTAGGGCTTTGGTAAGGAGAGAATATGGAAAATAGAACCATTATGCAGGCGCTACCATTGGTGGCGTCTGTTCTTGGAGATAAATACGGGGTCACTGTTCATGTAGGAGGACGTGAAGCATCAACGAACGGTAAAGTCATTAACCTTCCATCGCTCCCACTTGATTGTGATGAGACTCTGCTTGGTCTTGCTCGTGGATACATAGATCATGAGTCAGCTCATATCCGTGAGACAGACTTCAAAGCCATTAAAGAGGCCAAACTCACAGCGCTTGAGAATCACATCATGAATTCCATTGAGGACTGGCGAGTTGAGAACAAGTTAGCGAATCTCTTTCCTGGCTGTAGGGGTAATTTCAACTGGCTGATCAAGCGTTTCTTCAGCGGTGACATTAAGAAATATGAAGATTCTTTAATCCATCTCTTACCAAACTTTATTTTGCTAACCGTAAGATCTTGGGATGTGCCGGAGGTAGAAAAGGCAAGGCAAGGGTTGCAGGATGTTCTTGAGAAGCGGTACCCAGGTCTTTATCAGAAATTGAATTGCATTCTGAAAGAGGTGCGGGCGAATTGTTCTTCAACTTCTGATTCTATAAATTCAGCAAAGCGCGTTAGCGTTTTGTTGAGAACTACCTCAACTTCTGGTCTGGCTACGGGTAAAAATAGTACTAAAGGGAGTGTTCAAGGCCAACCTGATGGACCCATGGCACAAGCTAAAAATGAGGATAAACGAGAAAAGGATTTAGACGATTTATTATCTGTTGCTGATAACCAGTTGCCAAAGAATCTCACCAATATTCTTTCTGACAGACTCAGTAACGATACAGGAAGGAATCAAAAGGTAAATTCTGTTCAGGTTGCTCAGGTAGGAGTTAAATCCTTAACGTCTTTTCCACAGTCAGAGGTTGATGAGATCAAGCGAGCTGAATCTATGCTCAAGGTAAGACTTGGACGTGTCATGCAGGCAGAAAAGCTTACGCGAGGTCATCTTAGTCGAAGAGGTCGAGTCTCTTCTCAATCACTAGCTAAGATTATAGTTTCAGATCCCAAAATCTTTAGCAGAGAGCAGATGCAACCAGGCATCAATACTGCCGTTCATCTCTTACTTGATACATCTGGCTCTATGCGTGCTCGAATAGATCTTTCCTGCAAAGCCTGCTATGCGATGGCAAAAGCTCTTGAGTCAATTAAGGGAATCAATGTCGGTGTCACTGTATTTCCTGCGGCTAAAAATGATGGCATTTCAGTCTGTCCTGTTGTCTCTCATGGAGAACGTGTACATGCAAATTTTAGCACTAATGCTTCAGGCGGGACTCCTATGGGCTCGGCTCTCTGGTGGCTATTGCAGCAACTTTCCTTACGTCAGGAATCAAGAAAGATCGTCCTATTACTAACCGATGGTGCACCCGATGATGCCGCCAATGTCAATGATGCGATCAAAGTAGGAAAACAGTTAGGTGTGGAGCTGTATGGGATCGGTATTAACTCTGATTCTACCGAAAGGTTGTTTCTTAATAAAAGCTGTCGGTTAGATGATTTAACAGAACTTGCGCCTGCGATGTATGATCTACTCTCAGGTGTACTTGTAAATAAGGAGAAGTCACATGGATAATCAATTAAAACAACTTTGCTTTGTTTGTGGCACTCGAGAATATGTTGTTTTAGAAGATACTGCTCAAAAGGCAGGCACGGTAGCTGGTGCTGCTGCTGGAACTATTTCAGGTTATGTTGGCGCTGAATCGGGCAGTGCTACAGGTGCTGCTTTAGGAGCTGCTATTCTACCACCACTCGGTATTCCTGCCGGTCTTCTCATTGGAGGGCTTGCAGGTGCGATAGCAGGCTTCGTAACTGGAGCTGTAGTTGGTAATGAAGTCGGAAGACGTATTGATGAGACAATGATTAAAAGATACCGTTGCAACAAATGCGGTAATGTCTTTGAAGTGTAGCTTTTATGTAGCTCTGCGTCCCAAACCGGACGCAGAGCTTACAGCGAATTTGTAAAGCCTAATGCTAGACTTTTTTTTTAAATTTTACCTTATCATGGATAAGTTAAAGGCAGAACCTACTTGTTTTTCGTTAGGCAATAGTAGTGTTTTACCTGCTGGTAATCATGGATAAGGGCAGGTTAAGTTTACCTCTATCTCTCAGCTAAACTCACTATGGACGTAGGTCTATATTCTTGAACGAAAATCTACAGCTGGAATTGTCTGAAGCAGAGTAGTATCAATTAAATTCGATTACTTTAGCCACTCCAATTATCCCGCCAAAATCTCTTTCATTCTTTTATACTCTTCTTGAGTAATATCGCCTTTCGCAA